>SAMEA3663271__coassemble_131_pt1 | contig 40529 bp, 34 predicted proteins | sample SAMEA3663271__metabat2_low_PE_004 | metagenome-assembled genome bin SAMEA3663271 (sample SAMEA3663271) | pig gut metagenome | biome: pig gut; feature: pig-associated habitat; material: faeces | place: China | collected 2013
GTCTATCAAGCTGAGTGTGTATCCTTCCGGAATGTATTCGGCAATAATCTCAACAAAGAGCTTGTCGGCATCGAAGATGTCATACTCGGCACTCGCCGCATCGTTTTACTACACTTTTAACATTTCACATTGTCGTTTTTATGCACATTTTGCCCCTTTTAAGCCGCTCTTATAGCGATTTTGGCATGGTATTTTGCCATTGTAATGCAACATTTTTGCAAATTATTTCTTCTCTTTAGTCTCTCGCACGCTCATTTTGCCATATCACAAAGCCAATTTCCGTGAGATTACAACAAACTGAAAATAAGAGTGTTTGCAACTTTGTTGTACCCTGTCGAAAACCCTGCAAAACAAAACGCCGTTTTGCGAAAATAAAACGCCGTTTCAGTACGACAAAACGGCGTTTTGTCGGAACGAAACGCCGTTTTGCCAAGTCATTGTTTTGAGCTGCAAAAACAGATTGCTCAAAAGCTGTGTTCAAAGGGCGTTTCGCAAGAGAAAAACTTGGAGTTTTTGCCGCCTTTGTTGTTTTTTTTTGTACTTTTGCGGCTCAAAATTTTACAAAATGGCAAAGAACTTAGTTATAGTGGAGTCGCCTGCAAAGGCAAAGACGATAGAGAAGTTTTTGGGAAAGGATTTTGTGGTCAAATCGAGTTTTGGTCATATCAGAGACTTGCCTTCAAAAGACATAAGCATAGATATTGAGCATGGATTCAAGCCCAAGTATGTGATTTCGGAAGATAAGGGTAAGGTGGTAGGCGAGTTGAAGAAAGAGGTTGCGAAAGCAGACATGGTTTGGCTCGCTTCCGATGAGGACCGTGAGGGAGAGGCTATCGCATGGCACCTTAAAGAAACTCTCGGACTAAAAGACGACAAAACCAAACGTATTGTCTTTAACGAAATTACAAAGACTGCCATTTTGAATGCCGTTGCCAATCCTCGGGAGATTGACATCAATCTTGTCAATGCCCAACAGGCTCGAAGGGTTTTGGACAGAATTGTCGGTTATGAGATTTCTCCGGTGCTGTGGAAGAAGGTTAAGCCTGCTCTTTCGGCAGGAAGGGTACAGAGCGTTGCCGTAAGGCTGATTGTGGAAAAGGAAAACGAAATCCAATCTTTCGCTTCACAAACTCAATATAAGGTAAAGGCAGGTTTTATCACCGCCGAGGGACGAGATATGACTGCAACGCTTGATACAAAATTCTCTTCAAAAGAGCAGGCGGTCGATTTCTTGTCTGCTTGTTCGGAGGCGTCGTTTGGTGTTGAGGCAATAGAGACCAAACCCGGCAAGATGTCGCCTCCTGCTCCCTTTACAACTTCCACACTTCAACAAGAAGCCTCAAAAAGGCTCGGAATGTCGGTATCGAGAACCATGTTGGTTGCCCAACAGCTCTATGAGGCGGGATATATCACCTATATGAGAACAGATTCGGTCAATTTGTCCGATTTTGCCTTGCAACAGGCAGAGGAACTTATCGTTTCTCAGTATGGTAAAGAGTATTTCAAAGCGAGAAAGTATGCAAACAAGATAAAGGGAGCGCAAGAGGCTCACGAGGCTATCCGTCCCACTCAGCTCTCTCGTCAAACCATCGAGGCAGATGCCCAAGCTCAAAGGTTGTATGACCTTATTCGCAAACGCACTTTGGCTTCTCAAATGGCTGATGCAAAGACTGAGAAAACAAATATATCAATTTGTATCTCCAACCGAAGCGAAAAATATATTGCAAGCGGTGAGGTGATTTTGTTTGACGGTTTTTTGAAGGTGTATAGTCCCGACACAGACGCCGAGGAGGGCGAAAACAAGAACTCTTCTGCAATTTTGCCAAGGGTCAATCAGGGAGAAGTTTTGCAACATGCCTATTCTAAGGCTCAGCAAAGCCATACCATGCCGCCGGCTCGCTACAACGAGGCAATGCTTGTCAAGAAATTGGAAGATTTAGGCATAGGTCGTCCTTCTACATACGCTCCTACAATCACCACAATACAGAAACGCGAATATGTAACCAAGCAAGACAATCCCGCAAAGCAGAGAGAGATTGTGGTCTTGGTGCTTCAAAACGGCAAGGTGAGCGAAAGTTGCGAGAAAGAGAACTATGGCAGCGAGAAAGGCAAGTTGCACCCGACCGACATAGGCTCGGTGGTAAACAACTTCCTTGTTGAGCATTTTACAGACATAATTGACTACAACTTTACCGCACAAGTAGAAAAACAATTCGACCTCATAGCTCAGGGAAAAGAGAGTTGGCAAGAAATGATGGCTGAGTTTTACACCCCTTTCCACAAAGAGGTGGAGGCAACCAAAGAAAGCAAACGCGAAAGCGGCGAACGTCTGCTCGGAACTGACCCTCAGAGCGGCAGAAACGTCTATGCAAAGATTGGACGCTTCGGTGCAATGATTCAAATTGGCGAAACATCGGACGAAATCAAGCCGAAGTTTGCCTCTCTCAAATCTTCGCAATCTATAAGTTCCATAACAATGGAGGAGGCTTTGGATTTGTTCAAACTTCCGAGGGTTGTGGCAACTCACGATGGTAAGGAAATTGTGGCAAACAGCGGTCGCTTTGGTGCATACATCAGTTACAACGGCAAGAACTACACTCTGCCGAAAACAACCGACCCTTTGGAAGTCGGTCTCGAAGAATGCTTGCAGGTAATGGAGAAAAAAGACAAGCAAACCGCACTTGTGGGCAAAGTTCTCGCCACCAAAGAGGGCAAAGACATCACTTTGGCATACGGACGCTTCGGAATATATATCAAATATAACGATGAAAATTTCCGTATTCCCAAGGGGGTAAGTCCCGACGAGATTACACAGCAGCAGGCTTTGGATATTGTGGAGGGAACTGCCAAAAAGCAGGCTGCAATCAAGACTTTTGCAAATGGAGCTGAGCTTTTGGAGGGCAGATATGGTCTTTACATCAAATATAACGGCAAGAACTACAAAATTGACAAAGGTTTGGACGCTCAAAACCTGAGCGACGAGCAGGTTTTGCAGATAACATCAAAGCCGCATACCACCAAAAAGAGAACAAAATAATAACTGACAATCAGTAGTTTGCGATTAAGCAAAATAAAACGCCGTTTCACTCAAATGAAACGGCGTTTTGACAAAATGAAACGGCGTTTCGGAATGACCAAAACGCCGTTTCGTTTTTTTGATTATTCTATGTACTACTTTAATTAGAAGGCAAAGTTCAAACTTACCATGATATTGCTTGTATGAACTGCGTCTGTAACTTGTCTGCTGAACAATCTGCCCTCGTCAAATATCGGACTGATACCGTAAACGTATCTTGCACCGATTGCCATGTTGCGAGTAAGGTTGAGCTTCAAGCCTGCTGCAATACCCATTTCAAACATATTGTAATTTTCTTTATCAACATCCACATCGCTTTCTGTCTCTACAATTCCGGCAATGTTTGATTTAATATGATGAGATACAGCCAAATTAAAGCCGAATTGAGGACCTGCTTCGATAGTCAGCATACTGATTGGGGTGAATTGCAACATAACAGGGACATTTAACTTGTGAACAGTTGAAGTAACTTTTGCATTTGCCCAAGAAACTCCAAGAGCGTACAATTCTCCTTCGTAAGCCGAACCTTCCATTGAGTACATCACTTCGGGTTGAACGGCAAACATTCTGCTGAATTGAACCGTTGCAAATCCGCCTGCATGAAATCCGGGTCTCAAAGAGGCATCGTCATAGCTCCAAGTGGACAAATTTAATCCTGCTTTGACGCCAAAGTTCACTTTTTGTGCGTTTACACACTCTGTTGCCGCCAATGTCATAAGGCAAGCGAACAAACATACCATTACTTTCTTCATCTTGTTTGATTTTTTAGTTAATATTTTATTTTTGTTTCTAATGTCTGTATATCGAAACGCCGTTTGGTTTTATTGTACAACACCTACAATTTTGTTTTGTTCAAGTTTGGGAACGACATTGCAGGTGTCAATTTGAAAGGTATAGTCAAACACATCGTCCATGTGGTATTTGCGTAAGCGGTGTATGTGAGATGCTTTTTCCATATAGGCTCTCAAATCGCTCTTTGCTTCTCTCCACAAGGCAAGTGCAAGATTTGTAGAATCGTTTTTGTTTTCAAATTTGCCGCTTTGAAGCAATTTTTCTGCCAATGCTCCTGCAAAGACGGTATCTTCAAGTGCGGGGGTGTTTTTCCAGCCGGAACAAAAAATTTGAACGTCTTTGCCTTTTGCCACAAGGTAGTCTGACAAACATGAAAGGTTGCAAAACGCTCCTATGACTATCTCTTGCGGATTGCCTTCGCTCGCAATGGAGATTGCAACCGTGCCATTGGTTGTGGAATGTACTATTTCGTTGCCGCAAACTCTCTCTTTGGTAAACTCCAATGCCGAATTGCCCCAGTCGGCAAAGGGAAAAGTTTTCTCTATCCTCTCCCCTGCAACAAGATAGCCCTTGTCCTTGTATTCTTTTGCCTGTTCGATTGTCCTGACGGGGATAATGGCTTTTGCTCCGTTGCTTATGGCGGTGCAAATCGAAGTTGTGGCTCTTAAAATATCATTAACCACGCAAATATGAGTGTCGTTCATTGTCCTGAAAGGAAAAAGTGCAGGCGTAAGTATGGTTTCTATTTTTTGCATATATCGTTTTGTTTTTGTCTATTGAACTATTGCCACGGTACCTTGCCGTATTTCTCTCTCGCCTCGGCTGTTTACATACTCTATATGGTAAACGTATGTTCCCAAAGGGCAAAACTCTCCTTTGTATCGTCCGTCCCAACCTTTCTCAGGCTCATCGGACACAAAGAGAAGCTCTCCCATGCGATTGTAAACCCTCATTGAATAGCTGCCTTGGGCAATGAAATGACAGACAGGCTTGAATATATTGTTCTCCGGCTCTTTGGGCATGAAGGCATTGGGAATATAAATCAGTGTTTCGTGCTTTACATAGTCGCAAGTGGAGTTTGCCGTCTGTGCTTTGCCGTCTGCTCCCTCTGTTGCCTCAACTGCCTGCACGAAATAGTACGTTCGGTCCGACAAACTCAACACATCGGCAGAGTAATCGGTGTATGAGTTCGATGTAACGAAAGAAGAAAGCAACACAACAGGCTCCGACTGAGAGTAACGGAAGATTTGGTATTGCCCCACACCGCTTTGCCAGCCGTTGTAGGGCGTCCATGTGAGCAAATTGCTACCCGGGTCGATTGACTTGACCGAAAGTTGCATCGGACTGACCGCCAAAGAGGTCTTATAGACCAATCCGCAACGGTCGGGGGCTGCAAAAATGTAGCTAAACGAACTTTCGGCGGCAGAATGTGGCAGATTGTCGGTGTAGGTCAAAGTGTTGTTGCCGCTATATGGTATGTTGGCAATCAGGGTGTAGCTTCCGCCGTTTTCGCTTCGGCGAAGCTCATAGAAAGGAACAACGATTGAAGCATCAACATAAAGCTCCAATTCAACATCTGTGTTATTCTCTCTGACCGATACTCGTCTTATCTCGATAAAATCTACTTGCGTTTCAGCATCTACGGATAGTGTTCTGAGGTTTGAGCGTGCTATCGTGCCGTTGTTTGATACAGCTTCTATATAAAAGGCGTGCAGTGGTTTTGAAGCATCGATTGTGATTGTCTCTTCGGTGTTTTGAGTTGAGAGAACAAGATTGTAGTTGCCGCCTTCACCTTCTCTGTAATATATATCGTACTTTTCTGTTCCCGAATCGAAGTCCGTGTAAGCATTCCAGCTCAATTTGACCTTGTCGGAGCAGTCGTTACGCTTGGCATTCAGCACCATGTTGGTGTGAGTGTTTGTTCTGAGACTTGTATTGAAGCAAGTGTCAAACGCCATTACGGCAAGCGAGTTAAGCTCTTCAACACTGCATTCGTCGCATTGGTAAGTTGAAGCATCAGCTCCCCAAATGGTGTCTATCGCAACGCAGGGACTGCCCGAGCAAACGATGTATCCATATACGTCCTCGGAGTTTGAGGGTGTCCAATTAAGCGTCAGCTGTTGCAAATCAATGTCTATGGAGTTTGAATTGAGAGTCGGAGCTTCGGGAGGTCGGGTGTCGGTAACGGCAAGTTTGATTTGGTTTGAGCGAGACACACAACCATTGTCATTTTCGACCTCTATTTTGTAATAAATCGTGTCGCTGCAAATCGGAGGCAGGCTGTCGGTATGGGTTGTTGCCTCTGTTGAAGCAACATAGCTCCACTCTGCAAGGTCGGAATGGCGTTTGCGATAAATCTTGTAGGGCTTTGTTTCGCTGCCTTGGGGCATCTGCTCCCCAAGAGGCGTCCACACAAGTCTTATTATCCCTTCTTGGTTTTGTTCAAAGCCGAGAAAGATTGTCGAAATATCGTCTTGCAGATTGTTTCCCGAAGAATAAACTGCCCGAACTCTGCATCGGACGCTTTGAGTTGCCGCTTCAGCCAAAGGAAATGAATATGTGGTTTGGGTTATATCGGTAATTGTTGCCACAGATTGGTAATCTTGCAGAGTGTTGTCAAAAGTCATTATATCATAATGAGAAAAGCCTGTTGCAGGCGGCTGAGAGAATGTAATGGTTGTGCTTGTGGTTTCGCCAACTTCAACACAGCAAATGCCAAAGCCTTGTGCCGACAAACCGATTGCCGACAATGCAAGAGCCAAAAGGCAGGCAAGTGATTTCATTTCCCTCATTTGTTTTACTCTCTCACAGAAGCAGTGTCGCAAACGACCACCCTGCTCATATTGTTTGCCACAAGATATTTTTGTGCCAAGTCTCTGAGTTGAGAAGGTGTCGTTTGGGTGATTGCTCTCTGCATATCATCATAATAGGACAACGAATAGCCGCTGCGTCTTATTATAGAATACTTCTCCGAAAGGTCAAACACTCCGTCCAATCCCCTCAAACATTCGCCAAGAAGGTAATTCTTCAACATCGTAAGCTCTTGTTGAGGAACCAAATCGTTTTGCAGTCTTTCTATCTCGACATCTATCTCTTTCAGGGTGGCTTCTGCCTTGTCCGAATTGACATCTGCCGTTGTCGAAAGCACAGAACAATTTCGGTAAGTGGTGATATAAGAGCCTATTGAGTAGGTATAGCCCTTTTCTTCTCTGATATTGGTCATAAGACGTGAGCCAAAATATCCGCCAAAGAGGGCAATGAGAACTTTAAGCGGCATAAAATCTTCGTGAGAGTGCAAAAGGGTCAGATTTCCGCTCCTTATGCTTGCCTGAGCCGCCTTGTCTTTGTGAACAAAGAGGATTTGAGAGGGAACAGTGAGGGTTTCACAAGAGTGTTGCGGCACTCTGATTTCCGATTTTCCCCATGGCTTTGAACCAAAGCGGCTTTCAATCTCCCCGAGAAACTCATCTGTAAAATTGCCTGCAAGATATATTTCACACTCTCGGCAAGAGTAAAATTCGTCATAGTACTTTCTCAAATCGCTCGGGCAAAGCAAATCAAAGTCTTCAACTTTCCCGAAACGGCTGAAGGGATTTGAAGCGGCAAAAAGGCTTTGGTAAAACGCCCGATAAGCCATTGTGCTTGTCTTGCTGCTATTTAATTCAAAGGATTGCTTCTGTCGGTTGCGGTAAATCTCAAATTCTTTTTCCGAATAGCGAGGTTGTTTGATTATAAGCTCTATAAGCGGCAATAGTTGCAAAGAATACTTTTTCAAAAAGTAAAAAACAATACTGCTGCACTCCCTATCGACAGATTTTTCGACTGAGGCTGCATAATAATCGAGCTTGTCAGCCATCTGTATGCCCGTCATGTCTGCACTGCCTTCGGTAAGCAGATTGGCAGATGCGGCTGCGGTGAAAAACTTTTGCTGATTGTTGCTGCCGGCATTGCGAAAGACAAATTCCAATCGCACAATCTCTGCATCTTTATCGCAAAAGAGAGTAAGCATTGCTCCGTTTGGAAGTTTGGCAGGCTCTTTTGCCAATGAGGGAAGGCGAAACTTATAATCGGAAAAAAGTGGTAGATTTTCCATAAGCGATTTTCTTTGTTAAAATTCGAGAGTTAGTTTGGCATTTATCTGCGAAGGGGTGAGATAGTTCGGCACTCCGTAATATTTGTTTGAGTAGTCGGCAACCCAAAAGTATGAAATGACGTTTTGGGACGAGAAAACGTTGAACCATTCGACGTTAAACCATATTCTTTTGAACACTTTCATAAAATTGTTTTTTGCCCACGAGGAGTTTTCGTCTTTAATTCGGAAAGTGAAAGCGATGTCGCAACGAAGGTAATCGGGCATTCGGTTGGTTTGAAGGTATCGTTGAGAGTTTGGAGCTCCGTATGGGTATCCGCTTCCGTAGTTAAAGCTCAAATATACTCTCAAATAGGGCATCTTAGGCACATAATCTTGGAACGAAATGTTGATATTGTAAAGCTGATCGGTCGGTCGGGGAATGTAACCTGCCCCATCGCCTTCGATGTCTTCCTCTGTTTTCATGAGCGAAAGGGTAATCCAAGAGTCAATTCCCTTGATAAATTCTCCGTAAAGGCGAATGTCTGTTCCGCAAGCGTATCCCACAGAATTGTTTTGGGCGGAGTATCTGAGTTGAACGTTATCTACTCTGTATGGAATCAAGTCCCAAAGATATTTGTAATAGACAGAAGTCATCAGTTTGAAAGGTCGGTCTAACATCTCGAAGGTCCAATCGGACGAAAGGACGGTATGCCACGATTTTTGTGAGCGTATGTCGGGGTTAATCTCTCCTTGTTCGTTTCTCAATTCCTTATAGAAGGGACTTTGTGCATAAATTCCGCCTGCCAAACGGAACAAAAGGTTTGGATTTTTGGCAGGTGAGAAACTTATTCCCGCTCTTGGCGAAAAGAAGACTTCGTTGTTAAAACTCCAATACATCACTCTCGCTCCCACGTTGGCAAACCAGCGTCCCCAAGAGGTGGTCTTGTTCCAATCTCTTTGAAGATATGCCGTAAGACGAGTTGAAGTCATGTCGTTGTTTGACTTAAAGGTGTTTTGCAAACTTGGTGCCACAACACTGTCATACACTCCCACAATGCCGAGACTTGAAGGTATGGTATAGCCTGCCGAATCGACCATTTTCCATTCGTTCACTTTGTCGTATATTAGTTCACCTTGTATTTTTGCTCCCCACGATAGTTTTCCGCTTTCCAAGGTTTTGTATCCCTTATGCTCAAAATTGAATATGCTTGCTTCGAGGTGGTTTCTTGCGTGTTCGATATAGGTTCCTATTCCCCTTTCCAAACCTTGCTCGTCTTCGTATCCCAAGCCTGTTTCGCTGAGCCAATACTGCCCTTGTATGTCATAATTTACCGTTTCGTCGGTCGAAAAGGCGGAAGCAATGAATTTGAGTTGCAGGTCGGTCTTCGGCTTGTAGGTAAGTGCCAATGCTCCAAACATTGAGGAGAAACAATCTAACTCCTGACCGTCAAAATAGATTTTTAACTTCAACATCTCATACAGATTTCCGAAAGAGGTTTCTCGGTTCTCGGGAATGAAGTTGTAGGTGTTGTATGCAATGTTGCCAAGCAGGGCTATCTCGATTTTTTCACTCACATCGTATGTGGCATAGAGCTGAAGGTCGTTGAAGGACGGGAAGTAGTCGCCCTCTGTGTCGGTTGTGGAAATAAGGTGCTTGGTGTTCTTGTTTCTAAATCCCAACTGGTAGGTGAATTTGCTGCCTATCATTTGCTCCACATGAAGACTTGCTCCCAAAAGTCCCACAGATGCCGAGGCTGCAAACTCGACCGGCTTGCGGTATTTGATGTCTAAGACGCTTGACATCTTGTCTCCGTATTTTGCATCGAAACCTCCGGAAGAAAAAGTGATGTCTGAGACCATGTCGGAGTTGATAAAACTAAGTCCTTCCTGCTGTGCGGAACGCACAAGGAAAGGTCGGTACACCTCTATGTCGTTCACATACACCAAGTTCTCGTCAAAGTTTCCTCCTCTGACGTTGTATTGTGAGCTTAGCTCGTTGTTGGACGACACTCCTTCCAACGATTTGAGCAATCCTTCCACTCCGCCGGTCGGTCCTGCGGTATGCTTTGCCCATTCGGCACTTACGCGTGTAAAACCTTCCTCGCGAGAATTGTCGGAGGTAATTTCAACAGGCTGCAAGAGCGTGGAAGATGAGGCAAGAGTGAAATCGACTTTTCGTTTTTCGCCTTTTTTGAGCGTCAAAATCCTTTCGATTGAACCATATCCGACAAAGGAAACAACTACTTTGAGTTCTTTGTTTGCAGGCACGTCAAGAGAGTATTGCCCACTCTCGTTGCTGACGCACCCTATGGGCTTTGAAAGATTGACAACGCCAACATTGGCAAGCTGTACGGGCAATCCCAAGCTGTCGGAGACCGTTCCGTAAATTGTTGCTCCATTTTGCGAAAGTGCAAGCAGAGAACAACAAAGACAAATGAAAATAGAAATAGTTTTTTTCAAATTCTGTCGCTTTTAGAGGGGCAAAGGTACAAATTTCCACGCTTTTCTCTATCGGTAAATCGGCAAAAAAACAATCGTCTTCAAGTATCCGAAAAATAAATCGCCGTTTTGTCGAAATAAAACGGCGATTTATTTTGCCAAAACGCCGTTTTATCGCAGCGAAACGGCGTTTTATTTTTGCAATATGGCATCTACTGAAAATCAATCGGTTACAAAGGTGCTTTGAAGTCAGTTTTTGGATTTTTCAATCAGTGATATTCGACGCTCTGAAAGCCGATGAAAGAGTCGTAATCGTTGCCCGGTTCGCGGTAATAGACAAAGATGTTGTAGCGGTTGGGGGTTTCGCTGTGATTTCCTTCCACTTTTTGGTATTGTCCGACCGTATCACCATGCGGAAGGTAGAGTATTTGGTAGTTGTAATAGCCTTGTTTCAATAGCATTTTCAAGACATATTTATTTAGTCTGTTATCAAAAGTGAATATATTTTGCTGCGAATATCTCCACTCACTCATTTCTCCCACCGCATAGAAGTTTCCTTCCAAGTCAAGCGGCATAGGAAGATAGAAATACACCCACGCATAGTCGCTACACAAGGCTTCGTTGTCGTCAATGTCGTTGCGGACGTAGTATTGTCCCTTGATGTCGCTTCGAGACACGAAAGGCGAACGCCCTCTCAGCTCTTCCTGTCGCAGACGCACTATGTTTTCGCCCCCGATATAGTCTATATTCTCGACAAAAGCACTTCTCGACCTGAGCGAAGTGAAGTCAAAAATTCTGAAAACACTTCCTCCCTCAAAGATGTTCTCCTTTCGGAAATTGTAAATAAGCTCCGTCGCTCTTTCTTCGCTAAGCGGCAAAAAGCGTTTGGTGTCTTCTCTTCCGTTTTGCTGAACAAGGACTTTTATTCTTTGATGAGGACTGTCGAAAGTCAGCCCCGAAAGAGACAGAACTCTCACATCAATTTCCTGATGTGTGTTCCGAAGAGAAGGTTCTCTTGCCTGCATTACGCTTGCCGCCGTTTCGCACTGCTTGTCTATGCAATAGAAACGCTTGGTCAGCACAACCTGTTCGGGTTCTCCCTCTTTGAAGACCTTCAAAATGTAGTTTCCGCTCTTTGTAAGGCGGGTTGTGGAGTTGGGAATGGCTTGTTCGTAGTGTACAAAGCGTTGAAGAGTGTTGAAAGAGTTGGCATAATTTTCTATCATCGCCGTTTCAAATCCCTCAATATAGTCGGAGGGTTGAAGCGAACTTTGAGTCCAATCGCTGTTGCAGTGAACAAAAGTGTATTCGTAGCGATGTGTCTGCTCGTCAAGCTCATCGAAACTGAGCAACAGCCCTTCGCTTTGATTGACATCAACTATCGGCAAAATAATCTTTGAAGACACGCTCTCCAACTTGGCTGTTTTAATCAGCGGAGAATAGACTCTGTCTTGTAAAACGTTTTGAGCGTAAAGCAAGTTTACGCTCAAAACAATCAAAATCGGGAAAAACTTTCTCATTTCCCTACAATGCCATTTGTGATTCAATCTCTTCGACAGTTTTAGGGATATATTTGCCGAGTAATCTGCAACCATCTTTGGTTACAAGCAGGTCATCTTCAATCCTTATGCCGCCAAAGTCTTTGAACTGCTCAACTTTGTCGTAATTTATGAAGTCTTTGCATTTTCCTTCGGCTCTCCATCTGTCTATAAGCTCCGGAATGAAGTAACAACCCGGCTCGTTGGTCAAGACAAAGCCCTCTTGAAGCTCTCTGCCAAGGCGGAGCGATGCCAATCCGAACTGAGTTGAGCGTACGTTTTTCTTGTCATAGCCCACGTAATTCTCGCCATAGTTCTCCATATCGTGAACATCAAGTCCCATCATGTGGCCCAAGCCGTGCGGCATGAACATTCCCATTGCTCCTTGTGCAACTGCGTCTTGTATATTGCCCTTCATCAAGCCCAACTCTTTCAATGCACTTGCCAAACGACCGACTGCGGCAATGTGAATGTCGGAATATTTAACTCCGGGGGCAACAAGGCTTGGCACAAGGGTCTGTGCTGCAAGCACAGCTTCGTAAATATCTTTTTGTTTGGAGGAAAATTTGCCTCCAACGGGAACTGAGCGAGTTATGTCGGAGCAATAGCCTTCGGGATTTTCGCATCCTGCGTCCGAAACAATCATTCTGCCTTTCTTAATCTGCAAAGAGTGGTCGTGTCCGTGCAAAATCTCGCCATGAGTGGTCAATATAATAGGAAAAGACACCGGACCACCGCCCGAAAGTGCCACTCCCTCCATTGCTCCTGCTATTTGGTATTCGTAAGTTCCCTCAACAGCTGCCATTTTCATCATTGTGGTGTGCATGATGTAGGCATTGTCAATCGCTTTCTCTATTTCGACAATCTCTTCGCTGCTCTTGATTGAACGTTGCTTGACACAGGCAGCAATTAACTCCGTCGAAACGTACGCTTTGACGAAGTTGCGGTCAAGATGTAGCAATTCGGCAATAAAATTCACGTTTTCGGCTCTGTAAGGCGGCACAAAGTGAACTTTTCTGCCCGAAAAGACTGCCGCATCAATGAACTTGCGAAGGTCGTTTATGTTTCCGCTGTTCTCAACGCCCACTTCCAATGCTCTTTCGTGCATTGTAGGCACAGGACCTGTCCATATTATGTCGTCCATATCGACGTCTTCGCCAAACAAATACTCCTTTGCGTTATCTATATCGATAACTCCAACAAGGTTTTGCAAGTTATGAGCAAAGAAATATCTGAATGTGCTGTCTTGTCTGAACGTATAAGTGTTGGCAGGATAGTTAAACGGACTATCGCCATTGCCAACCATTAAAATAACACCGCTTTTCACATCTTTCATCAGCTGCTTGCGGCGATTGATATAGGTCTGTTTGTCAAACATATCTTCTTTTGGTTTTTGTTATTGTTCGTTTTATTGTGTTTACTCTGCTTTTGATGATGGTTTGTTCTGCTTTTTGATGCAGTTCTATTCTGCTTTCGGCAATCCGCCTCTGCGTCCTGCTTCCAAAATCGGAAGGTTCGCTTCGGTAGGTATGTAGATTACTGTTTTCTCATTAAGATTGTTTTGATTTCTTACCCATAAGTATTGAATGTATGTTTGAGTAAGTGTACCGTTTTCAATCTTTATTGCTTCGGCTGCTCCTTTTGCTCTTTCGATTTCGGCTTTGGCATTCAGCTTTTCGGCTTCGAGATTTGCTCTTGCTTCTTCTATCTTAATTCTTCGGTTTTGTTCGGCTTCTGCAAGCTCGGCTTTTCCTTTCATTTCTTGAGACCAAACTCTGTAAACGGGCATTCCGAACATTGCTATGCCGACAAATGCCAATATAACCACAACTACGATGATTATATGCTTTGCTTTGATGTTGTACATGGCTTTTCGTTTTTGGATTTATGCTTTTTGTTTGATTGTATGCACCCTTTGAGACTGCAAATCTTCAAAGGGTGCAATACAAATCGTTTATATGTTTTTCAAAATGTCCAATGTATGACGCCAGAACAGCTCTACGGTTGCAATTTCGAGCCTTTCCTCCGGAGAGTGTACGCCTCTTAGTGTAGGGCCATACGAAATCATGTCCATGCCTTGGTATTTCTCGCCAATCAATCCGCATTCCAATCCTGCGTGTATTGCTCTTACCACAGGTTCTTTGCCGAACAATCTCTTGTAACTTTCTACCGCTACGCTCAAAACGTGAGAATTTGTGTTAGGAGACCAACCCGGATAGCCGTCTGTGTGTTCTACATCTGCTCCTGCAAGCAAGAAACAACTCTCTACCCTGCTTGCTGCGGCTTCTTTTGCACTTTCGACGCTCGAACGCTGTGAGGTGGTTATCAAAATGTGGTCTTCTTTCATCTTGACGCTTGCCAAGTTGGTCGAAGTCTCAACAAAGCCGGGTATCTCCCTGCTCATTGCCAATACTCCGTGAGGGCAGGCATACAAAACGTTCAACAAATTGTCCTGACTGAGCATATCGACAACGAAAGCGGGCTTTGCGATTGCCTCGATGCCAATTTGCATATTGGGTTCGGTGGAACGGAACTCGTTCTTCAAGTCTTGGGCATATTTTAAGACTAATTGTTTAAGGTCTTCGGCTTCTTGCTCCATTACAACGACTTCGGCGTATGCTTCTCTTGCGATTGCGTTTCTCAAATTGCCTCCGTCAAAGCAAGCTAACCTCATGTCCATTTCTTTGTCTGCCGCCCAAAGGATACGGTTGAGCAATTTGTTGGCACAAGCCAAGCCTTTGTTGATGTCATCGCCCGAATGGCCTCCTTTAAGTCCCTTTACATATATTCTGAAATAAGCTCCCTGCGGTGTGTCTTCCTTTTCGTAAGGGAGTTTTGCAAGAGTGTCCACTCCGCCTGCACAACCTATGAATATTTCTCCTTCGTCTTCCGAATCCAAGTTGAGCAAAATTCTGCTCTTGAGGGCGTCGGGGCTTAATGCTCCTGCTCCCGAAAGTCCTGTTTCCTCATCGACGGTGAACAGACACTCGATTGGTCCGTGTTCTATGTCGTTTGCGTCCAATATGGCAAGAGCTGTTGCAACTCCTATGCCGTCGTCTGCTCCCAAAGTAGTGCCTTCTGCCATCAACCACTCGCCTTCAATTCGCGGAACGATACTATCTTTTTCAAAATCGAAGACTTTGTCGCTGTTTTTCTCACAAACCATGTCCATGTGCGACTGTAAGCACACCCAAGGTTTGTTTTCGTATCCTGCTGTGGCAGCTTTGCGAATTATTACGTTGCCAATTTCGTCTCTTTGGTGTTCCAAGTTTCTTGCCTCTGCCCAAGAAAGCAGGTATGCTGTCATCTTGGCTTCGTGTTTTGAGGGTCTGGGAACTGATAAAATCTCTCCGAAAAATTTGAATACCCCTTCGGGTTTCAATCCTTTCAATACATTATTCTCTGTCATATCTTTTGATGTTTTTGTTTGCTGATTGTGTATTGTTTTTTGCACGTTCAAAGGTACAAATTTCCCATGATACTGCAACCATACTCAAAAACAAAATCTTTTTTACGTGATTTCAAACTTGCGAAAAAGGCTGTTTTTACACCTTGCTAACCGATTGATTTTCAAGAGTTGCCATGTCGCAAAAATAAAACGCCGTTTTATTCTGACAAATCGCCGTTTTGGCAAAATAAATCGCCGTTTTATTTCGACAAAACGGCGTTTTATTTTGAGCTTTCGCTGTGAGGATTTTTTGCTATTGCTTTTTGACTGTTTTAAGTACCAAATGGTTCATCGGATTTGGCTCTAAACCGATGATGTTTCTTTGTGCAAATCGGAGTATTTGGTCGTAATACAAAACCACAACGGGGGCTTGTTCAATCAATAGGGCATTCATCTTTGTATAGAGTGCGATTCGCTTTTCGGGGTCGGTCTCTTGTCTTGCTTTTTCGTACAATCGGTCATATTCCTTTGAGGAAAAGGCGGTGTAGTTTGAGCCTTTGGGAGAGCGGTTTGGAGAGTAGAACAAGGCAAGATAGTTTTCTGCCTCGGGATAGTCGGCAATCCAGCTTCCGCGAAACCATTCCACCTTTCCTTGTGCCATGGATTCTCGCAGTGCGGCAGGAGGTGCGACGTCCAACTTGACGTTTATGCCGATTAAACCAAGCTGTTGCTGAATGTATTTGCACAAATCCAAGTATGAAGCGGTGGTCGAAAGCGTTATTGTCGGAAGTCCTTTTCCCAAAGGGTAACCTGCCTCCGATAAGAGCCTCTTGCTAAGTTCGGGATTGTAGTCGTAGGATTTTGCCGTGCTGTCAAAGCCCGGCAAACCCGCAGGAATAATTCCCCATTTGCCCGCAGTGCCTATGTTGTTTCTGAGATATTTTATCATCTTTTCTCGGTCAAATCCGTGGTTTATGGCTTGTCGGACAAGTTTGTTTTGAAGCGGTGAGGGCAAATCCATTCTGAAACCGAGATATTCGGTGTTTAGGTATGGTCGGGTGATGAGTTGTATTTTGTTCTTGTACTTTGGTTGCAACGTTCCCTGCCTTGTCAAAACCTCATCTTTGTAATTGGGGTCTATTCCCGAGATAAAATCAATGTTTCCTTTGATAAATTCCAAAAAGACGGACTGTTTATCGACTATAAAGGTGATTGCAACCGCATCAAGGTAAGGAAGACTTTCGCCAAGACTGTCTTTCTCGAAATAATCTTCGTTTTTGACAAGCACAAGTTTCACTCCCTCCTTCCACATCTTAAATTTGAAAGGACCTGTTCCCACAGGATTTTTTCTGAAATCTTCTTTGTAGTGTTCGACAACCTCTTTGGGAACGACGCTTGCGTATGGCATGGTGAGTATTCCGAGAAATGGCGAAAACGCTTCTTTGAGTTGTATTGTCAGAGTGCTGTCGTTCTCTGCCCAAATCATATATCCGTCCGAGTTTTTGTCGATGCAGGTAAACAAACTGCGACCCGGAGAAGCCGTCTTTTCGTCCAAAATTCTTTTTATGCTGTAAACAAAGTCCGAAGCGACCACTTTTCGGCGTCCGTCGGCAAATAGTTTGTGTCGATGGAAGTAAACATCGTCTCGGAGAGTGAATGTGTATCGTTTTCCGTCGTTGCTTATCGTCCAACTCTTGGCAATGCAGGGGCGTATGTTGAGTTGGTTGTCGGTTTGCACCAATCCGTTGTAAAGTTGAAGGTCTGCCCATATCATTGCTTGGTCTTTTGAAAATGCAGGGTCCAAAGATGCAATGCCCGCACTCTCGTTATAGCGAAATACAGTCTTGTTTTGCTGTTTCTTTTGGCTGCAAGAGAGAAACAAAACACCGCTTCCGACAAGCAAAAGAAAAAAAACAACCGAAGAAATCACCCGACGACAAACTCTATTGCCGCAAGAGATTTCTCCGATTGATATATTGTTGTTCAAAATCACCTTAATTCTTTATCGTATCGAAGTTCTTGCCATACACTCCCTGAGTTTTGGCAACTGAAATGAAGGCATTGGGGTCTATTGCCTTGACCAATCTCATTATCTCGACCTTATCTTTCTTTTGAGCGATGACAAGGAGAACCTTTTGGTCCTTTTTGGTGTACCAACCCCAGCCGTTCAAAAGAGTAACTCCTCGTTTGACTTCGTTTCCTATGGCGTCTGCAATCTGCTCATTGAGCTGCGACATGATTGTAATCTGATATGTCTGTTTTCTTCCTTCGACAACCAAATCCAAAGTGTAGGTAAAAGTTACCAAAACGATGTAGCAATAAACCATACCTTCGACTCCAAGTCCGTTTGGCACGAGAAGCGTTCCTGCAATGACGATTGCATCGACCACCAAGATGACCGAACCTGGTGAAACGTTCCTATACTTGGTTACAATCAAAGCAATAATATCGCTTCCGCCCGAGTTGCCTCCATTAACAAAGCATATACCGATACCAATGCCCGACAAAGCTCCTCCAAGTACCGCACGAGTAAACAATTCCATGTTTTCAAATTTGAAATACTCCATGTTGTTTACTTCCAAAACCTGTTGGAATAAAATAAGGCTCAGAGATGCTGTCGTCATTCCTATTATTGTGTTCAATCCAAACTTGCCTCCGAGTATCCGATAGCCGATTATGAGCAATATTCCGTTGACTACGAAATTTGTAATACCCATCGGGAAGCCCGTAAGGTAGTAAACGATTGTCGCAAGTCCCACAACACCTCCGCCAATTATGTGTTTGGGAACCAAAAAGACCGTCCAGCTGAAACAATAGAGCATTATGCCAAGAACAATAAAAAGATACTGCATCACGATTTTCCAAACCGGTCTTTTCTTTACTGATAGTAATGTGTTCATTTTATGATTTTATGTTTTTTAATTTTCGGTTTACTTTGCAAACTTCAACAATAGTCTTTGGTTTAGGTCTTCACAGGAAAGGTTTTTTGCCACAATACGTCCGTTTTTGTCCACAAGAATATTCTGAGGTATGTATTCAAGATTGTAAATCTTCACAAGGGTGCTGTTCCACCTCTTCAAATCTGACACATTCGTCCATTGCATTGCGTAACGCTTGATTGCATCTGCCCAAGCTGCCCTCTCGTCGTCCAAAGATATGCTTATGATATTAAATCCCTCCGTCTTGTATTTGTTATACAGCAATCTGAGTTCTTTAATCCCCTGAGTACTCTTCAAATCCCAAGATGCCCAGAAATGAATGAGCGTATATTGGTTTTGAGATACGAAGTTACTTAGACTGACAGGCTTTCCGTTGATGTCCGAAAGGGTAAAGTCTTTGACCTTTTCGCCAAGTGCTTCGTCTTTGTCAAGTTCTGCAATATGGTTTTTCAACAGTTGGTATTGGTACATCTGAGTTGCTTCGCCCGAGAGCTTGGAAAAGACTTCTCTAAGCTCGTTTGTGTTTAGGTATGGGGCAAGATAGGAGCTTACAATCAGAGGTGAGTATATGCTTTGGGGATTATCCAAAACGTAATTCATCAAGCACTGCATCGGGTTCTTCTGTCTGTTGCAACGATTGGCGATTTGCAAAAAATCGTCGTTGCTCCGGCTGCCGCTTATCTGCACTTTGTCCAAGTCTTTCAACTCTCCGTCAATCTCGATGAGCGAGTTCTCCAAAAAGAACGATACTTCGCCGCTTCGTGTCGGCAAAACCAAGGTTGCCATGCAGACTTTATCGACTTCTCCCTCAAAGACAAATCGTCCATTGACTATCTTAGTCGCCATTTTCTCTTTTTGACCATCGGCTTTGAGCAGTTCCATTACTATCGTTCCTTCTTCCAAAGGTGCAATTTCTCCTTCTACTCTGAAACCTCTGTTTCCTGTCAATTCGGCAAGGCGGTCTGCCAAGTTTTCCGCCCTTATGTTGAACTCTACAATCTTGTTATCTTGGTCTATAAGCACATTGTACGGCACTGCTTTGAGCATATATGCTTTTGCTGCTTCGCTTTCCCATTTCTTTCCGCCAAAGAGCTGTGTCCATTCGGTCTTATCTGTCTCCACTGCTTGTTTCCAAGAGTTTTTATCTTCGTCAATCGAAAGGCTTACGATATTAAAACCTTTGTTTTTGAACCTGTTGTAAGCCTGAATGAGCGTAGGACCGATTTCTCTTGACTCTTTGCTCCATGATGCCCAAAAAACAAGAAGTGTATATTTGCTTTGCCTTGCAAGACTGCTCATTCTCTGATTTTTTCCCTGCATATCGACAGCTGCAAAATCGGGGGCTGTTGCTCCGATTTGAAGACTGTTCATTTGTTTAAGGCGTTCTTTCAAATGGCGATAGTGATATGTGTTGGTTGCTTCGCCTTTGAGGGTGTTCAATGTGCGAGAAAGTTCTTCGTAGTTCCATTTGTGGGCAAGGTAAGAGGCTATGATGTCGGCACAGAATATGTTTTCGGGATTGTTAATCACCCAATTTTCAAGTCGTTCCAAGTGTACGTCATAATCTTCCTTGCCTTGGGGATTGACAATCGAGTACCAGATGTCGGTAAGTGGCGAACCTTTAATTCCGTTCTTCTTTTCCTTGGAATGTCCCATGGTTATGTCGATTGTACTTCCCGGAGAAAGATAAAGACGATAGGATTTCTTTCCGTTGATTGTAAGTAATGCCGGAACGTCTTCCGAAATCATGCCTCTGAAATAGAACTTTCCGTCTTTTTCGATGGCTGATGTGTCAATTTTTTCGTTGCCGTCTTTGAAGTAAACCCTGAGTGTGGCAACTCCTCTGCCGGTTTTGTACAACAATCCGTTGATTACATACCCTTGTGCAAAAATCGAAAGGGTGAAAATCAACATAAATATAAAAGAAAACGCTTTTTTCATATCTTATTGTGCTAATATGGTCTTTCTTATACTACGATTTCAAAATTTCATCACTCTGTCCAATTCTCGCTTGGTGTCTCTTTGCTTTATGCTTTCGCGTTTGTCGTAAGAGTGTTTACCCTTACAAAGGCTTATCTCCAACTTTGCAAAACCTCTTTGGTCGATGTACAGAAGTGTCGGTATGATTGTAAATCCTTTTTCTTTGCTTTTGTTTTCGAGTTTTCTCAATTCGGTCTTTTTCAACAGCAGTTTGCGAGTTCTTTTCACCTGATGGTTGTAATAAGAACCAAAACGATATTCGGAAATGTGCATATTGTGAACCCACAACTCCCCTCTGTCAAACATACAATAAGCGTCCGTAAGATTGGCTTTTCCTTCTCTTATGGATTTTATCTCGGTTCCGCAAAGCACCAAGCCTGCCGTGTAGGTCTGAACAAAGAAATACTCAAACGAAGCCCGCTTGTTCTTAATGTCTATCAAGTGTTTTTCTTCTGTCATAGCAAAGTGCAAAGGTATAAAAAAAAACACATTGAATTGTTGTCTTGCTCCAATTTATTGAAAAGCAGGATAGTCAAAAACAAAACAAAATTTCAAAACATTATACGACCATTTTTGTAATCTCTTACAAATCAAGCATAAAGCAAAACGCCGTTTCAGCAGAATAAAACGGCGTTTTGTCCGAGTGAAACGCCGTTTTATTTTTGCAAAACGGCGTTTTGTTTCAAGCACTTCTCACAGCGTACTCTCAAAAGTACATTATCAACTATATTTCAGGCAATTAAAGCCTACGAAAGAGTGTTTACTCTATGTCGAAAGTCTGAAAGACATTGGTCGATATGTCAAAACAGAGAAGTTTGTCGCTCAATGTATCTCCCATTTTGGCAAGATACTTGATTGCTTCGTTGGTTGCAATGCACGCAGCAACGCCCGGCAGAACCCCAATCACCGCTTTGCTCGGATTTTCTCTCTTGCTCAATCGTTCTTCGTCGGGATAGAGAGAACGATAGCTGCTTTTGCAGTTTGGAAAGTCAAAAAGAGCGACTTGTCCGCAAGTTGCACTTATAGAACTGTAAACAAACGGCTTGCCAAGTCTCTTACAAGTGTCGTTGATAAGGTATCTTGACTTAAAATTGTCGGTTGCGTCCAAAACAATATCATACTTCGATATAATCTCTCCGGCATTCTCTTCGGTCAAAAAGCAATCGTATGCCACGAAATTGCAACCGCTGTTGAGTGCTTTGAGGTTTTGAGCAGCCGTTGTGGCTTTTGGCAATCCCTGCTGCTTTTCTCGGTAAACTATCTGACGTTGCAGATTGCTTATGCTGACCTTGTCGTTATCCACAAGTCCGATTGTGCCTGCTCCTGCCGCCGCAAGATAGAGCGAAATTATCGAACCCAAACCGCCAACTCCCACAACAAGACATTTGGAGCAAAGGAGAATTTCCTGTCCTCTCTCTCCAAAGTCTTGCAAGATTATCTGGCGATTATATCTTTGTTTTTGTTCTTCTGTAAGCATCAGTTTAATATTTTATCCCAGTCTTTGAATATGACATCATAGCCTTGCGAACGAACCATTTGCTCCATTTGCTCGACCGTTCTGTCGTCGTTGATGTGGAATTGCTCCAATTCTGTGTTCGGGTGGGCATATCCGCCCGGGTCTGTCTTACTTCCTGCACTCATTGAGGTAACTCCGAGGCTCACAAAGTGATTTCGCATCTGCGGAGTCTCTCTTGTACTCATTGCAACCTCAACATCGTGGTCGAAAATCCTGAAAGCCCAGATTGTTTGTGCAAACTCTTTCTCGTTCATGTAGAAATCGGCTTGGTATCCGCCTGCTGCCGGTCTCATTCTCGGAAAAGAAACAGAGTATTTGGTTTTCCAATAATTCTTTGTCATAAATCGCAAGTGCATTGCCAAGAAAACCATCTCTGTTCTCCACTCTTCCAAGCCTATCAAGGCACCCATGCCTACCCGATGTATGCCTGCCTGAGCCAATCGCTCGGGTGTTGCCAACCGATACTGATAATTGCTCTTCATTCCTTTGGGGTGGTAGTGTTTGTAGCGTTTCTCGTTGAACGTCTCTTGATATACATAGACCGAATTGGCTCCCGCTGCAATCAATCTCTCATATTGCTCGACCTTCATCGGGAAAACCTCGAGGTTAATCGTCGAAAAATAAGGTCTGCAAAGCTCTATTGCGTGTTTGATATAGTCAACTCCTGCATGGCGAGGGTACTCTCCTGTGAGCAAAAGCACATTGTCATACCCCATAGACTTGATTACCTTTATCTCTTCCATGATTTGCTCATCTGTAAGGGTAATTCTGCCTATGTCATTGTTGTGATTAAATCCGCAATATATGCAATGGTTGCTGCATTCGTTTGACAAATATAGCGGAATGTAGAATTGCATTACCTTGCCAAAGCGTCTTTGTGTGATACTTCGGCTCATCTGTGCCATGGGTTCAAGGTATTTTTCTGCACAAGGAGCAATCAATGCCTTGAAGTCCTCTATGTCAAGATGCTTTTTTGACAACGCTCTGACAACATCGTCTTCCGTTTTGGCATAAATGCTTTCGGTTACACTATTCCAGTCCAAGTCTTTGATTGTATCGTAAAATGTTTCTTTCATTGCTTGGTCTCCTTTTTCCTAACTCCTTATATCTGAACACTTATTCAATCTTTCCTGCACCCGATACTTCGCGAGAAATTCTCATTGCACAGAAATTTGGTCCGCACATGGTGCAGAACGGTGTGCCGTGTATCTTTTCGGCTCCGTAATACTCCCTTGCTCTTTCGGGATCTAAAGAAAGGTTGAACTGATCGTTCCAACGAAATTCAAATCTTGCCTTACTAAGAGCGTTATCTCTCTCCATGGCAGAAGGATGTCCCTTTGCAATGTCGGCAGCGTGGGCTGCAATTTTGTAAGCCATGATTCCGTTTCTCACGTCTTCCTTGTTTGGCAAACCGAGGTGTTCTTTTGGTGTAACATAACATAGCATTGCTGTTCCGAACCAGCCAATCATTGCCGCTCCAATGGCTGATGTTATGTGGTCATAGCCCGGTGCAATATCTGTTGTCAAAGGTCCCAAAGTGTAGAACGGTGCATTGTGGCAACATTGCTGCTGCTTCTCCATATTTTCCTTGATTTTGTGCATAGGAACGTGGCCCGGACCTTCGATAAGTACCTGAACGTTGTGCTTCCATGCCACTTCGGTCAGCTGACCCATGGTTTCCAATTCGCCAAACTGTGCTTGGTCGTTGGCATCATGAATACTTCCCGGACGCAAACCGTCTCCTATGCTGATTGCAACGTCATATTGGGCAAGCAACTCGCATATCTCTTCAAAGTGAGTGTACAAAAAGTTTTCTTGATTGTGAGCTGTAATCCATTTTGCCATGATTGAGCCGCCTCGGGAGACAATTCCCGTAAGTCTTTTGGCTGCGTATGGAATATGTTTCTGCAATAATCCTGCGTGAATGGTGAAATAATCCACGCCCTGCTCACATTGCTCTATCAAAGTGTCCTTGAAAATTTCCCATGTCAAGTCTTCCGCTTTTCCATCGACTTTTTCCAAGGCTTGATAGATAGGAACGCTGCCCATTGGCACGGGACAGTTTCTTATAATCCACTCTCGAGTTTCGTGAATGTGCTTTCCCGTCGATAAATCCATGAGTGTGTCTCCTCCCCAGCGAGAAGACCATACCGATTTCTCCACTTCCTTCTCTATATCGCTGCTTAGAGCCGAGTTTCCTATGTTTGTATTTATCTTGACGAGGAATTTGCTTCCTATAATCATCGGTTCGGCTTCGGGGTGGTTGGGATTTGACGGAATGACTGCCCTTCCTGCCGCAACCTCCTCGCGAACAAATTCGGGGGTGATGTAACTTGTTTCTTTGTTTTGACGAGTTAAATTTTCCCTTATTGCAACGTATTCCATTTCGGGAGTGATTATTCCCTGCTTTGCAAGTGCCATTTGGGTGATTTGGCGTCCGGGTTTTGCTTTGTAAGGAAGGTTTTGAGGCTGAAAGCGTAAGGCTTCAAGCTCAGGATCATTCAGCCTGAGTTTGCTGTAAACCGATGTAAAGTTGTCAAGTTTTTGCAAGTCGTCTCGCTTGCTCAACCATTTGTCTCTGAGTCTTGGCAATCCTTTTTTCAAATCTATTTTCACATTAGGGTCTGTATAAACTCCCGAAGTGTCATATAGTCGTATTGTTCCGTTGGAATGTCTTTTCCCTTCGATGACTGTGTCGGTCAGTTGCACCTCTCTCATTCCTACTTCTATGTCGTGGATATTTCCTTTCTCGTATATCTTTTTTGATGCTCCGTATGCGGTGCATATATCTTGAATTTGTTCCATTTTATCTGATGTTTATTTTGATTGAATACCTGTTTATAAATTCAAAAATTCGGTTAGTGGCGATGATGCCTGAGCTGTGGCAAATGTTGCGGGCAATCCGCTTTCGTAAGCCTGCCTTCCTGCTTCCACTGCCTTGGCAAAGGCTTCTGCCATTGCCACAGGGTCGCCTGCGATTGCTATTGCAGTATTGACAAGTACCGCATCGGCTCCCATTTCCATTGCTTGGGCTGCATGGCTCGGGCTTCCTATGCCTGCATCTATCACAACGGGAACATTGCTTTGCTCTATTATTATTTCCAAAAGGTCTTTGGTTACCAAGCCTCGGTTAGTTCCTATCGGAGCTGCAAGAGGCATGACGGTGGCTGCCCCTGCTTCTTCGAGTTGTTTGCACAAAACGGGGTCTGCCTGAACGTATGGCAATACCACAAAGCCGTCCTTTGCCAACTCTTCGGTTGCCCGGAGTGTCTCTACGGCATCGGGAAAGAGGTATTTGGGGTCTGGGTGAATTTCCAACTTCAACCAATTTGTCTGCAAGGCTTCCCGTGCAATCTGTGCGGCGAAAACTGCTTCTTTTGCGGTCCTTACGCCCGATGTGTTGGGCAGAAGAACAACTTGATTGCGGTCTATGTGTGCCAACATATCGTCTGTGTCGGAGTTTTCCACATCGACTCTTTTTAATGCGGTGGTTACCATTTGCGTCTTTGAGGACTTGATGGCACGACCCATTACTTCGTTTGATGGAAACTTGCCCGTACCCAAGAAAAGTCTCGAGTTGAACTCCTTTCCTGCTATTATCAATTTTTCCATATTTATGTTTGTTTTTGTCAGTTCTTTTATCCGTTTTCCAAAACGCCGTTTTGTCCTGCTGAAACGCCGTTTTATTTTGCTGAAACGGCGATTTGTTTTCGTAAAACGGCGATTTGTTTTTGAGGTGATGAGGATTGCAAAATCAGAGAGGAGATTGCAATTCCATATACCTCTGTTTCAATCAATTCGGCTACGTCTTCGGTTCTTATTCCGCCTATGGCATATATCGGAATGTTGATACCTGCTTGTCGGCACTGCCTCATTATGTTTCTGTATCCCTCAATTCCGAGAACGGGACTGAGGTTTTCTTTTGTGGAAGTGAAGCGATAAGGACCTAATCCTATGTAATCGGCTCCACTTTTGGCGGCAGAAACTATTTGCTCGAAAGTATTGCAGGTCATTCCGACAATTTGGTTTTGGCAAACGCTGCTTCGGACAATCGAAAGGGCTTCGTCTTTTTGTCCTATGTGAACTCCGTCTGCTCCAAGCTCTTTTGCAAGGTGGTAATTGTCGTTTAAGATAAGTCTTGCACCATATTTTTCGCATTCTTTGAGCGTTTGCAATGCTGTCTTGCGAAACAAGTCTTCTTCGGCGTGCTTCATTCTGAGCTGAATGAGCTTTATGCCGCAGTCCAACGCCAAACATGCACTCTCAAAGTAAGAGTACTTCTCATTGGTGTGCGTTATGAAATACAATCTGTCCATTGTCTCTATACCTATTTATAATATAGTTCTCTGCTTTCGTCCCACAGACAGCCCGTCATGGCGGCAGAACAAAATCCTATTTCTTTCAATTTGCCAAATTTTGAGGGTTCAACTCCCGAAAGTGCGAACACATTTTCGTCAATTATCCCCTTGGCAGCTGCATTCTTCAATTCATCTTCGTTCAAAGCCGCCTTGTAACCCTGCTTCGATATGCTGTCAAACACAGGCGAGAGAAAAACATAATCGCACAAGCGCTTGTATTTTTGAACTTCGTCTATGGAATGGCAACTGCAACTTATGCGACCGCAAAAGCCCCCGGGAGCAGAATAATTGTTTCGAGAGTTCAAATGTACACCCCCTATTGCAAACTCTTCTGCAAGTTCACAGCAATCGTTCAGACACAAACGTTCTCTTATCTCGCGAGAAAAACCTCCGAGAAAACGACGCATGGTCTCAAAGTCAAAATTTGGCTTTCGGATATGGAAATATTCTATTTTTCCGCACTCAATCAGAGAACTTATCCTGAGTCTTTCGGCTTCCATGTCGTCATATTCAGGCAGGGTGATGCCTATCAGCCTCCGCATGTTGCCCTTATGATCGTAATGTTGTCGTTTTCGCTCAATCGGGTTGCCGCCCAATTATCTTTCTTTATTACTTTCATTCCGACAGCTACTGCAAAGCTGCCACCCTCGGGCTGAATTTGTTGCATGAGAGCGTCAAGCGTCAAGCCCTCTGCAACTTCCATTTCTTTCTTATTTACCATTACTTTCATTGATGTAAAGTTTTTGTGGATTAAAAAAATGATTGAGGCTGCCGTGTCCCTCTCCCAAGAAAACATCTTGTGCGTTCACAATGGCATCGTGAACAAAGTCCGTTGCCTTTGCCACAGCCTCCGAAAGCGAACAGCCCAATGCACAAAACGAAGCTATTGCAGACGAAAGACTGCAGCCTGTTCCGTGAGTGTTTTTGCTGTTTACTTTTTTGGAAACGAACTCTTCGACAAGCATATTACCGTTCTGATTTCTTATAAGCAGGTTTTTGAGATTTTCTTCTTCCAAATGTCCGCCTTTTACAAGCACTGCCTTTGCCCCGAGTGAGAGAATTTTTTCTCCTGCTCGCAACATATCTTTCTCGCAGCGTATCTCTTCGCAACCGGCAAGCACTTCGGCTTCGTGAAGATTTGGAGTTATGAGTGTGGAAAGCGGAAAAAGATATTTTATCATGGCATCTCTGAGGCTTTCGGAGGCAAGGTTGCTTCCGCTTGTTGCCACCATGACGGGGTCAAGCACCACTGTGCCGCAAAAATTGTTCGTCCTCAAAGCCTCAGACACACTTTTGCAAATATCGCTGTTGAAAAGCATTCCTATTTTGACCGACTTGATTGGCAAATCCGAGAGAACGGCATCAATCTGTCCCCTCACAATAGTGTCTTTCACCGCCATGATGTCGATAACGCCCATTGTGTTTTGACAAGTCAGTGCAGTGATGCAACTGCTTGCAAACACACCCAGAGCAGACATTGTTTTGATGTCGGCTTGCACCCCTGCACCGCCCGAACAATCCGAACCTGCAATAGTCATTGCCATACTTACATTCTTCATACGCAAACTCCTTATCTTTTTACGATACGAAAAACAACCTTTTTCAAAACTCTATATTCCAAAACGAATGTATGAGGTGAGACATTCCCGCTTCGCATTACCGTAACGGTCAAAGGGTATAATCTCAGCCTACCAAAGTAAGCACCCCACACAATAAAAAACGACAACACGCCGTTTTATTCGTGTTGCAAAGGTATAAAAAAAACGAAGACCTGCAATAAAACGGCGTAAAAACTTCGTTTTTTGTGCAACACAAAGAGGAAAAACTAAACCATAAACAACAATTAGGATATGAAAAAGATGCTATTGACGACAGCTTTGCTCACTGCAATCGTGTTGGCGGGCTGTACAAACAAAAAAATGGAAGACCAACTAATCTCGCAAAAAGCAATGCAAGATTCGATTGAGGCAGTCTTGGCAAGCAAAAACGCAGAGGTTGAAATGCTTTTCCAACAGCTTAACGAGATTGAGGAAAGCCTCACGGTGGTTACAAGCAAGTATGCAGACGTTTCAAAGTTGAAAAACAAAACAGGGGAAGTCAATGCAGACACTCGCAGTCGTATAACGGCACAAATTCAAGACATCAACGAAATTCTTAACAGCAACAAACAAAAAGTTGATCAGCTCAATGGTCAGTTGAAGAAAAGCGGTAAGAACAACAAAGAATTGACCGCCTTTATTGAGAAATTGCAAAGCAGAATTACCGAGCAGGAAGAAGAAATTCAACTCTTGACAACCGAATTGCAAAAGAAGAAAATCGTAATCGAGAACTTGAACAAAAATCTTGACGAGTTGAGCAAGCAAAACCAAAGCAAAGACGAGCAGATAATGAGAATAGAAGAAGAAAAGAATACTGCATATTACGTTATCGGCGATAGGAAGAGCTTAATTGACAAAAAGATAATCAATCGTAAGGGAGGATTTTTGGGAATTGGCAAAACAAGTTCGGTAAGCAGCGACAGCGACTTGCAACACTACACAAAGGTCGATATTCGTCGCCTCAGCGAGATAAAGCTGTCGGGCAAAAAGATTAAAATTCTCACAACTCACCCGAGCAGCTCCTACAAACTTGTTGGTGATGCAAAGAAACCGACTGCCATAGAGATAACAAATCCGTCTGCATTCTGGCAAAAAAGTAAATTCTTGGTAATCGAAATAGACGATTAGACGCTTCAAAGCTCAGAAGCAGCAATTTAACTTAATAAATCGGACAAGCACAAAAACAAACCGAATGCTTGTCCGATTGTTTTTTGACAACTATTTAACAATCCTTCTTATCCAAAATTGGTAATTTTGCAAAACGATTATGAATGCAAGAAACGAAGAAAGAGCTCTTCTTTTGGGAAGAGAAAAAATTGGAAAACTATTGATGAAGTTTGCTCTGCCTGCTGTGGTTGCACAAATCTCCTCTTCATTATACAATGTTGTGGATAGGATTTTCATAGGTCAGGGCGTCGGAGCGATGGCTATTTCGGGTTTAGCCCTCACTTTCCCGTTCATGAACCTCGCTGCGGCATTCGGAGCTTTGGTTGGAGTGGGTGCATCGACCATGATTTCCATAAAATTGGGCGAAAAGGACTATAAGACTGCAAGATTGGTGCTTGGTAATGTCATCATTCTGAATATTCTTTTCGGAGTCGGATTTACTGTTTTGTGTTTTCCGTTTTTGGACAGCCTGCTTTACGCCTTGGGAGGCAGCCCCGAGACTGTTCCTTACGCCAAAGATTACATGACAATCATCTTGTTGGGAAACGTATTCACCCATTTATATCTCGGATTGAACTCTGTGCTGCGTTCGTCGGGCTATCCTGAAAAGGCAATGTGGGTAACAATAGTCTCTGTTGCCACAAATGCCGTTTTGGACGTGCTTTTCATCTTCGGATTCAAAATGGGAATTTCGGGAGCTGCCTTGGCAACGGTGATAACTCAGGCAATGAGTACATTGGTTTTGCTGTTCATGCTGCTAAAACGCAACAAGGTTGTCTATATCACAAGAGAGAGCCTGCATTTGAAACGAAAAATTGTCGCACAATCTTGTGCCATCGGTCTGTCTCCTTTTGCCACCAACTTGGTAGGCTGTTTGATTGTGATTGTTTACAATCTCAATTTGCAAAAATACGGAGGCGATTTGGCAATCGGAGCTTACGGAATAATAAACTCAATAGCTTTCATGGTGTTTATGGTAGTTCTCGGAATAACTCAGGGAATGCAACCTATTGTAGGCTACAACTATGGAGCAAAGAACTACAAGCGTGCGCTACAATGTCTTAAACTTTCGATGTTATGCGGACTTGTGGTTGCGAGCGTGGGTTCCCTTTTGGCAGAACTTGCTCCCGAATTTATGGCAAGGGCTTTCACCTCCGACAAGTCGCTAATTGACCTTACGGTTGTGGGCTTCCGAATTGTCATGATTGTCTTTCCTTTGGTCGGATTGCAAGTTGTGGCTTCCAATTTTTTCCAATCAATCGGCTTAGTCAAGAAGGCAATTTTTTTGTCTTTGACACGGCAGTTGATTTTCTTGTTTCCTGCTCTTATGATATTTCCTTTGATAATGGGATTGAACGGAATCTGGTTTGCAGCTCCTTTTTCCGATACGGCTGCTTTTGTTGTTACCATGCTGATGTTGCGTAAGTTGATACGGAAAATGGAAAACAATCCCGCATTTCACTCAGACAAATAACCAAAATCATGACACAAGCTGCCGAAGAGAAACTTTGGAACTCAGAATACCTGAAAGTATGGTTTGCAAACTTCACCATATTTTTCTCTTTTATGTTGGTAACGCCGCTTTTGCCCCTCTACCTTAGCGAAACCTTTGCAGCGGACAAGCATACCATAGGTTTGGTTCTTTCGGGCTACACTTTGACGGCTTTAATCATCAGACCGTTCAGCGGATTTATCGTCGATGCGTTCGATAGAAAGAAGGTGTTGCTTTTTTGTATGCTCTTTTTTGCACTATTCTTCGCCGGCTATCTTTTTGCCGGCAGTTTGATGCTCTTTGCAATCGTAAGAACTCTCCATGGTGCGCCTTTCGGAGCTGCAACCGTCGCAAACAGCACCGTGGCTATCGATGTACTTGCTCCTTCCCGCCGTTCGGAAGGCATAGGCTTCTACGGGCTGAGCAACAATCTCGCAACAGCAATCAGCCCCTCCGTTGCAATGTGGATATATGACCTTACACACAACTATGTCTTGATTTTTTCGCTTTCGCTTCTCTGTGCAAGCGTTGGATTTGCCATAAACTCCACCCTTAAACTCAAACCAAGAGAACAAATCAAAAATGCAAGCAAAATAAGTCTCGACAGGTTCTTTTTGTTGCAGGCTTGGAGAGAAGCGGTCTCAATGATATGTTTTGCTTTCTCCTACGGAGTGCTATCAACCTACATTGCAATCTACGGAAAGGAGCGTTTGAACATCACCGGAGGCACGGGTGTATTCTTTCTCTTGCTCTCGTTGGGGCTTATCTTGTCTCGACTTGCGGGAAACAAAACTCTGAAAAAAGGAATGATTGTCCGAAATGCTTCTTTCGGCATCGTACTCTCGCTGATTGGCTATTGCTTATTTTCGTCGGTGCATAATTTCTTCGGATATTACGGAGCTGCTTTGATAATAGGTCTCGGCAACGGACACATGTTCCCTGCTTTTCAAACCATGTTCATCAATCTTGCTCCCCACACCCGAAGAGGCACTGCCACCTCTTCCCTTTTGATTTCGTGGGACGTCGGAGTAGGTTTGGGAATTATGATTGGCGGAATGTTAGTCGGACAATTCGGCTACTACTCTGCCTTTTGGGCTTCGTCCTTGGTCAATTTGATTGGCGTAATTTTCTTCTTTGCCGTGGTAAAAAGCAATTACCAAAAGCACAAGTTGAGATAAATATCAAACAACTCATATTTCCGACGAGGCGTTCTCTCCATTATTCAAAAACCATTCCAAATATTCCGGCAGGTCGCAAAGCGGACTGAAACCCTCTTCTTTCATATTGTCGCCCAAAGGACACAATTCGAGATAGCCGAGTGTTGTTGCAGTGTCATATTCGCCCAACATCTGCTCGATAAGCGAGTAAACCGCAATGAGCAAATCCTCATTGTCCTGCTCATATTCGTCCAATGCCACTCTCAAACCAAATTTGTCGTTTTCTTCTTCACTCTCCAACGGAATAAACCACAGATTTTTGCTCTTCAAATGGTATTTCTCGAAAGTGATTGCAACATCTGCACCCTTGGCAGGTCGAAATGCCTCAATCTCCCAAAAATCCAACACAGGCGATTGTTCGCAAAGAGTTATCACATCGTCAAAATAGGCTGTGTCTCCCTCGCAGGTGAAAGTCAAAGTGCGACCTTTGTCAGACAAATCTCCAAGTACGAAATCTATACCCTCGCTATATTGCTTCAAATCATTGTCCAATCGTTGCAACAAAGCCTCCGCCTCGCCTTTTTCGGCAGAGTCAATATCCATCAACAAGTCTTTGTAGGTTTCAAAGCTGTTCCAAAATTCTTGTGCATTCATTTCCTTTTCTTTATGTATTGTGTTAAACCAGATGGGCTTCGATTTCCAACTCCACCCCATAGTTTTGCAAAACCGTTTCCTTGACCAAGCGTGCAAAATCGACAATTTCTTTTCCGCTTGCACCTCCGTAATTGACCAATACCAAGGCTTGCTTTTCGTGCATTCCCACATTGCCGAATCTCTTGCCCTTAAAGCCGCAATGTTCAATCAACCACGCAGCCGAAAGTTTCACTCCGTTTTTGTCGTCAAACGATACAATGCTTGCATCTTTGGCTTTCAAAGTCTCAAACTGCTCTTTGGAAACGACAGGGTTCTTAAAAAACGAACCAACATTGCCAAGCGTTGCCACATCGGGCAACTTTGAATTTCTCACCTTTGTAATCAAATTGCACATTGCCAAAGGCGTGAGAGTCTCTCGCTCCTTTTCGCTCATGTTGTTTGCAACTGCCGCATAGGAAAGGTTTGGCACAAACTCCTTTTGCAGACGGAACGAAACAGCATAAATCAATTCATTTTTGTTTGCTTTTTTCCATCGGGAGAAACGATAATCGAACTCACAGTCGGCAGCTTTTATTCGTTTCTTTGTTCCGCTTGACATATCAATATACTCTACCTGCTCAATCAAATCGGCAACCTGCACTCCGTATGCCCCGATGTTTTGAACCGGAGAAGCACCCACAGTGCCATATATTGCAGCCAAATTCTCCAAACCGCAATAGCCCCTTTGACAACACCACAACACAAACTCTCTCCACACTTCCCCTGCCGCAGCTCTCACAATCACCTGTGTGTCATCTTCTTTCACCACACTGACACCCTTATTGCACACCCTGAGAACGCAACCATCAAACACCCGATTGGTAAAAACCGTATTGCTTCCGCCACCAAGCACGAGCAGAGAACCCCTTTCGGCATATTTTTTGCAAACCTCGGCAAAATCACTCTCGTCATGCAACTCCAAATACTCCCTTGCCGTACAATCCAAACCGAAAGTATTATATCCTTTCAGACTTTTGTCAAACTCAGTCATAAACTCAAATTCTGCAAATTACTTTTCGCAAAATTACGAATTTATTTCAAAGTAGAGAAACAACCCATGCAAACCTTATATAATTGATTGATTATCAGAGATTAGCAAAAGACAAAAATAAAACGGCGTTTCAGCGGACCAAAACGCCGTTTCAACCGGACAAAACGGCGTTTTATTTTGTCGAATCGGCGTTTTGGTTTCATTAAGGTTGATTATGCTATATCGTTTCTTCTTTTTGTGGTTTATAAGCCTTGCTTTGAAGTAATTCCATTGATATTTTGCGATTTCAAAAAGTTTTAATATCTTTGCGAAATCAAAATGATGATATTATGAAAAACTTGTTACATTTTGTTCTTTCGATTTTTGTTATTAGTTCTTTCTTTGGTTGCAAAGGCGATGTGGTAAAAACTCCCGATGAGTTTTTGAAACAAGAGAATGTTCTGCCATGGCTTCCTCTCCTTAGTGAGATTTTTGAGATTGACAATAAAGAAAGAGTGTTTTTTACTCGTAATAACGGATATTCAATTTGTTATTTTGATATTCAAGAACAGAAGATTGATACTCTCATTTACGAAATGCCTGCTCGTGTTGCAACGATGTGTTACAACCATAACGACGGTACAATTTGGGTTCAGTCGGACGAAACACACTTTGCTCTTTGGAATACAAAAACACAAACTCAAATAGATTGCCCTCCTATAAAATACAAAGGAGAGAAAATCTTGTGGATGTGTGGAACGAATGACCCTTTTTTTGCTTGCGGAAACAGACTTTTTACGGGTCTTATTCCCGAAGAGGCTTTCACTGATTACAATTTTGACTATGCAGGATTTAGAGAAAAGTCAAGCTTGATTGCGGAATGGGATATAAGCGATGAGAATAACATCAAGTGTGTCAAGATATTCGGCAAGCGACCTTCCGATCAACCGAAAGATATGTTTGTAGATGATTGTTATTATACGGCATTCAATGTTGAAGATTCTGTAATTGTTGCGGCTACCGAGCTGTCTCAACGCGTTGTTGTGATGAACTTCAAAGGCGAAAAGCTGAAAGAGAAGAAATTAAGCTCGGTATTCTATGTCCCTCCCGAGAAAAAAGACTTTTCGCAAAACCATTCTGCAATAGACAAAATCAACTATTGGAACAGCAATATGCTTTTCAGAGGATTGTACTACGACAAATATAGAAAACTCTATTACCGTTTGTTGGTTTTGTCGGGAGAAAAGAGCGAAAACACATTCACGAAAAAGGAAGCGGATTGGGTACTGATAGTTGCGGACTCGAAGCTCCGCAAAAAATATGAAGTCCGATTTGAAAGAGAAAAATACAATGGATTTTTATTGATCGGTAAACAAGGAGTATATGTCAGGAAGAAAAAAAACAAAACATTTGATTTATTTGTGTTTGATTAGCGGTTTGATATTGTTTGAGGCTTGTTCAAAAGAGCAAAAGCAAATCACCGACAAAGATATTTTTCTTTGGTATGTCGAACAAATTGGTTTCACGCTTCCCGAAGGGGAACATAGTGTGATAATCGTTCCAAGTTCTTCGTGCAGCGGCTGTCGCAAGGCGGCAGTGAACTATGGCAATGTTTACAGAGACAGTGTCAGCGTGATAGTGTCGGGCAACATCGCCTCGGAGTTTGAGGGCAAAAAGATGATTGTCGATAGTGCTTCGCTGTGTAACGACCTTAATTGGAAGCATAGCAATGTGATTGAGGTCAAAATAAGCAATTCGGAGGTTAAAACGATTAGAAGTTATGATGCCGCGGAGAGTATAGAACGCTTTTCGGTAAAGGACATTTCAGACTTTGAGAACTGCACTGACGGAAAGTGCAAGATAAGCAAGTAAAGCAGACCAATCCGACAAAAGAAACGAAATATATACGAAATAAAACGCTGTTTTGCTCAGATAAAACAGCGTTTTATTTTGTGGCAATCAGAGCATAGCAAAAACAAAACGAAGAAAAAAGCAACCAAAGGTTTTACCAAGTGAAATAAACTTCCTATCTTTGCAGGAATTTTAGGAAAGTGATTCAAAGATAAAAACACATATATAAAATGACAGCAAGAGATGTTATAAAGAAAGACGACGTTGTTATCAAGTTTGTCGGAGACTCCGGCGACGGAATGCAACTCACCGGTACGCTTTTCTCGGATACATCTGCCTTGGACGGAAATGACATTGCTACATTTCCGGACTATCCGGCAGAAATCAGAGCGCCGCACAACACAATAGCAGGCGTATCCGGTTTCCAAGTTCACATAGGAAAACAAATCTACTCTTCGGGAGACAAGGCAGACGTGTTGGTTGCAATGAATCCCGCTTCCTTGAAAGCCAACTTGAAATGGGCAAAAATAGGAGGCATAATCATTGTAGATGCGGACACCTTTGATGAGGCAGCAATAGAGAAAGCCGGATACACTTCCAACCCTTTGGAAGATGACAGCCTATCAAATTACAAGCTCATCAAAGCTCCGATAACAAGTTTCACGATTGAAACCGTAAAAGACATCTTTACCGACCGCAAGGCAGCATTGAAGTGCAGAAATATGTTCGCCTTGGGAATGATATTCTTTATCTTCGGAAAAGGATTGGAGCATACAGATGCATACTTGGAAAAGAAGTTTGCAAAGAAGCCCGATGTAATAAAGGCAAACAAAGAGGTAGTCAGAGCAGGTTACAACTTCTGCGAGAATACCGACGTTATGGAAAGCCAGATGCAGGTAGAAACTGCACAAATGCCAAAGGGCAAGTACAGAAACATCACAGGAAACATAGCAACCGCATGGGGATTGTTGGCTGCTGCCGAAAAAGCAGGGCTTCCTTTGTTCTTGGGTTCTTATCCTATCACACCGGCAACCGATATCCTTGTAGAATTGGCAAAACACAAGTCTTTGGGAGCAAGAGTCTTCCAAGCAGAAGACGAAATTGCGGGAATATGTTCTGCAATCGGAGCTTCATTTGCCGGAGCAATGGCTTGCACCTCGACTTCCGGTCCGGGATTGTCATTAAAGAGCGAAGCAATCGGCTTGGCAGTCATGGCAGAGTTGCCACTTGTGATTGTAGATGTTCAAAGAGGAGGTCCTTCGACAGGATTGCCTACAAAGACAGAGCAATCAGACCTCAGTCAAGCCTTGTTCGGACGTAATGGCGAAGCACCTTGCATAGTCTTGGCAGCATCATCTTCTGCCAACTGCTTCGATTGGGCATTTGAGGCAGGAAGATTGGCACTCGAAACAATGACACCGGTAATTCTCCTTTCGGACGGATACCTTGGAAACGGCTCACAGCTTTTCAGAATACCAAAGATGGCAGACCTTCCGAAAATCAACCCTCCGTTTGCAACGCCTAACGATGAGAACTACGCACCTTACAATCGCGATCCCGAAACACTTGTAAGACAATGGGCGATTCCGGGAATGGACGGACTAAGACACCGCATAGGCGGATTGGAAAAACTATCCGGCAAAGGAAGTGTATCGACCGACAATGCCAACCACCAAACCATGGTGAATTTCCGTAAAGAAAAAGTGGAAAGAGTTGCAAACCGCATACCAAACCAACAAGTTGAGGGCGACGAAAACGCAGAACTATTGGTCGTAGGCTGGGGAGGAACTCAGGGAGCTTTGAGATGTGCCGTTCAAGAGATGCAGGCAGAAGGAAAAAGCATTGCCTTCACCCAATTCAACTACATAATGCCTTTGCCAAAGAACACAGGCGACATATTGAAACGTCATAAAAAGGTAGTAGTTTGCGAATTGAACATGGGACAATTTGTAAACTATTTGAGAATGAACTTTGAGGGCTTGACATTCCACCAATACAACAAGGTTCAGGGCTTACCTTTTGAAGTCAGTGAGTTAAAAGAAGAATTTAATAAAATCTTGGGAGAATAGAACATGGCTATAGAACATTCAAAAGTAGAATTAACCAAGGCGGATTTTGCAAGCGACCAAATGGTTAAGTGGTGTCCGGGTTGTGGAGACCATTCGATATTGGCTTCGGTTCTCAATGTATTTCCAAAAATAGGATACAAAAAAGAGAACTTCTGTGTTATATCAGGAATTGGTTGTTCGAGCCGTTTCCCTTACTATGTAAACACATACGGCTTCCACTCAATTCACGGAAGAGCAGCAGCCATAGCAACAGGAGTAAAGATTGCAAATCCTAAGTTATCTGTCTGGATAAATTCAGGAGACGGAGACGCAACTGCAATCGGAGGCAACCACTTCATTCACGTTGTTCGCAGAAATATGGACGTGAACTACATTCTGTTCAACAACAGAATTTATGGTTTGACCAAAGGACAGTACTCTCCTACCACAAAGCAGGGACAAATAACAAAGACCTCGCCTTTCGGAGTGATAGACTATCCTTTCAATCCGGGCGAATTGGTAATCGGAGCAAGAGGTACTTTCTTTGCAAGAGCGATAGACACACAGTCAAAGCAACTTCAAGACGTTTGTATGCACATGGCAGCACACGACGGAGCAGCAGTTGTCGAAGTGCTTCAAAACTGTGTGATTTTCAACGATGGCACACATAAAGAAGTAACCGACAAAGAGGTAAGAGACGATCGTCAGTTGTGGCTTGAACACGGCAAACCGATGATCTTCGGCAAGAACAAAGACAAAGGTATCGTCCTAAGAGGCACAAAGCTCGAAGTGGTAACCATTGGCGAGAACGGAATTACCGAAAAAGACATCTTGGTTCATGACGAAACCACAGAGAACACAGGAATACACATGATGTTGGCACAAATGCGTCCGCCTGAGTTCCCTATGGCATTCGGAGTAATCAGAGCCTACAAACAGCCAACCTACAACCAACTCTTTGAAAAGCAGATGCAAGAAGCACAAGAAAACGCAAAAATCAAATGCGTCGATGACTTGCTAAACAGCGGAGAGACTTGGGAAGTAAAATAAACATTTTTTCACAACAAACACGAAAAGGGCGGAGACAAACCTCCGCCCTTTCTTTTTCTTCGACAAACACTTCATAAAGTCAAATGAAGCCGGCAAAGAACAGCTTATTTGATTTTGTCGAAGGCTTGCTTCAAATCGTTGATTATATCCTCCACGTTTTCTATTCCGACCGAAAATCTGACCAAACCATCGGTAATACCTGCAGCCTCTCTTGCTTGTTGCGGCACTTTGGAGTGAGTCATCGAAGCAGGGTGTTGTATAAGCGTTTCCACGCCTCCAAGGCTGACAGCCAAAATTGCAAGTTTCACATTGTCCATCAATGCCCTTCCTGCTTCCAAGCCGCCCTTCATAGAGAAACTTATCATTGTTCCCGGTCCTTTCATCTGCTTTTTTGCCAACTCATACTGAGGGTGTGTCTTCAAACCCGGGTACTTTACCCACTCGACTTGCTCACAAGTAGTAAGGAAATCGGCAACCTTTTGTGCATTCTCCTGAGCCCTATCTACTCTTATGCCCAAGGTCTTCAATCCCCTTATCACAAGATAAGCCTGATGAGAGTCCATATTTCCGCCAAAGTTCACCATAGCTCCACGCAACTTGGCATACACATCAGCCTCCTTTGCAGCCACAATTCCTCCAACTATGTCTGCATGACCATTGATAAACTTTGTGATTGAGTGGAGAACCACATCAGCTCCGAAGTCTATCGGATTGGAAAGATAAGGCGAACAAAAAGTATTATCGACCACAAGCAAAGCCCCTGCCTTGTGAGCAATCTCGGCACAAGCCGCAATATCACTTATCTCCATTGTAGGATTTGCAGGTGTCTCGATGTAAATCATCTTGGTGTTGGGCTTAATTGCCGCCTTCACCGCATCAATGTCGGCAGTGTTTACGTAGGTTGATTCGACCCCGAACCTCGACATGTGTTGCTCCATCAGAACTCTCGAAGCCCCATAAACAGCAGAGGAAGAAACCACATGATCACCTGCATTGAGCAAAGCAAGATACACACAGCTTACAGCAGCCATTCCCGAAGCCAAAGCAACAGAATCGCAAGCGTGTTCGAGCAGTGCGACCTGTCTTTCGAGAGCCTTCACTGTGGGATTTCCTATTCGAGTGTACATATATCCCGGCTTGACACCTGCAAAGCAATCTGCACCATCTTGAGCAGAAGCAAATGCAAAGGTAGAAGTCTGATAAATCGGCACGGTAGCCGCACCATATTGGTCATGATGACCACTGTAATGAATCAACTGAGAATTGAATCCGTAATCTTTTGGATTTTCCATTGTCTAAAAGCGTTTTAATTGTTTCAAAAGGCAAAGGTACAACAATAAAAGCAAAAGACGGATATTAAAAAAGGCTTTTCAGAAAAACATTCTTTTTGATAGTAACAAATTAGTAGTCAAATTATCTACAAGACAGACACGGCAAACATAACATCACTCAAGAGCTTTGTATCCATCAAGTGCAGCTTTTAATAAATCAAGAGAAGCCTCTGCCGAAGTTACAGCCTTATCGAGAAGCTTCATTGAGGATTTCAATAATTCTTGTTCTTTTTCTGTAAAATTCAACGTAACCAATTTCATGAATAAAAACAGTTTCAATTGTTCTGCATAGCTCTTCATAGCGTTCAAATTGGTAGTACTTGAAGTGTACAATTGTTTACGCGATTCATATAATGGAGAAAGATACACTCTATCTAAGGATATCGAATGTGATCTCATTTCAATATCAGTACTGAATCCCTTAATGTCATTCGTCAACTTATCTATTTGATATCTGCAATCCAAAAAATCGAAATCATGCTGCAATTGATTAAGTTTTGTAGTTAGACTATCAATACGAGCATTGAGATCTTCTGATTGAGAATTTTCTTGTGCATTCACATTGATTGCAACAATAAGTGCAATTAAAATAACAACTATACGCTTCATCTTTTATTTTTTGTGCTTAATTATCAAATAAACCTAAGTGCAAAATTACAAAATTATCTTCTTCATACCAAATAATCTATCTCTTAAATTCAACTTTTTGCCAATAATATGAATATGATTTGCGGCGTTTTTTCAAGGTTTATTGACATGATATGGCTACAGTATCGATTCAATAGAAAATTACACTACTATCCCGTTAAAGTGGACTAATCCGTCTTTGAAATAATTTATTTACAGTCTTTTACGAGCAATTTTGGGAGTCAACGGTTTTGAATTTGTATCTTTGAAGCCCAACTCAACAGGCTACAATGAATCAAGGTAAATACGTTTCCTCTCAACTGGTCAGTCATTTGGACAGAAACCACTTCAACTATCTCGCTCGCAAGTATGATGGGAACAAGTACGTGAAGCACTTTTCTCACCAATGCCAAGCATCTTAATGCTCTTGAAGTCGCAGAACTTTAC
>SAMEA3663271__coassemble_138_pt1 | contig 39069 bp, 40 predicted proteins | sample SAMEA3663271__metabat2_low_PE_004 | metagenome-assembled genome bin SAMEA3663271 (sample SAMEA3663271) | pig gut metagenome | biome: pig gut; feature: pig-associated habitat; material: faeces | place: China | collected 2013
TTTCGCTGATTACCAAATTTTTAATGAGTTATATTTCATCGAACTCACGTTAATTGTAAGCTCTGAGCTTGCAGATGACCGAGATTTATAGTTGGAACAAGGATTGTTCGTAGTCCTTTACGTAGTATTTGAGGTTCTTTTTTCCTTTGGAAACAATGGAGTGTCCTTCGGCTTCCAATTTTTGTTTTTGTGCTTCAATGCCTCCGGGGAATTTGGGATTGAGTTCGCCTTTGTTTTTAACCACTCGCCAATATGGGGTAATGTCTTCGGTTCTCTGATGAGACGCCCAAGCAACTATGCCGGTGAAAACACCTGCCGTAAGAGGACAAGTGAAGTCTGCATCATATTGATAGGCAAGATGGTTGCGTATTCTTTCGATTGTGAGAAGTTTTCCGTGCGGAATGCGTTTTATTATTTTGTCGTAGTCAATCGGAGGAGCCAAAAGCATCTTTCTTCCGCCATATCGGCTGACCACCTCTTCTTTGTCTATCGTCTTTATCTTCGGCATATCCTTGCTGTTGTGCAACATGGCGTTGAAATCTTTCTTTTCTTCGTTCATAATATTTTGATTTGTCTTTGGTTTGTTTCGATACGAACAAAAAAAATCGGGATTGTCGTTTTGCCGACAACCCCAATCATTTGTTGAAATTATGTGTTTAATTACTTCTTTATCACAGCTACACGATTCATGTAAGCCTTTCCTGAGAATGGTTGTTCCTTATCACCCTTGTAATCTATCTTCAAGCGGTCCTTATCGACGCCCAAATCCAACAAGTAGTTGTAAACAGCTTCTGCTCTTTCCTTACTCAACTGTTCGTTGAAAGCCTCAGTTCCTGTTTCTTTGTCGGCATATCCTGTGATTACGAACTTGTCGCTACCTTTGTCGGCTTTGATTGCCTCAGCCAAGAACTTCAAGTTCTCTTGGTTCTTGTCAGATATTTCGCTTTCGCCCAAACGGAAGAATATTGACAAAGATTGGTTGGTTGTAGGAGCGTAAGCAGCCTTTGCTTTGCGTTCTGCTTCAAGTGCAGCTTCTTTTGCTTTCTTCTCTTTGTTCAAAGCGTTCTTCAATTTTGAGATTTCCTCAGCATCTTCTGCGATTGTCTTGTTTCCGTTCTCTACATCCTTTTCCAAAGCTGCAATCTTGTTGGTGTATTGCGCTCTGTCCATTACGTCAAAGTCTCTCTTTGTAGGGATTTTGTAAGTCAAACCTGCTGTTACATCGTACAAGTTTCCGAAACGATAACCGCTGTGTGAGTTATCAAAGTTCTCTTTTGTCAAGTTGGCTTTTAGTTCCAAGTTTGCATCAAAAGACTTGCACAATCTGAATCTGTTTTGCAAACCGGCAGTTGCTACATATTCGTTGTTCCAACCCTCTTGTCCGTCTTTTTTAGAGAAGCCGTAACCTGCTCCAACCAACACAACAGCATTGTAAAATCTGTCGCTCTTATATCCGCATATCCAATTGGTAAGGTTAATCATAGCGTCTGCATGAATGTAGTTGTACTTCCAATTGTTTTCTGCTCCGGTTTCCAAAACGTAGTTTGACATAGAGAGTCCTTGATACTGAACTCTGCCTCCAAACACAGGAGTTAACCATTTGCCAATTGCGGCATTGAAACCGAATGTGATGTTGTTATCCGGGTTCAAATCAACTCCGGCGGCTTGGGATTCGTGCAAACGGTAAAATGTTTGACCGCCCACTCCAACTGAAACTTCCCAATTGTCGATAAAACGATTGGTCTCAAAACTTGCGTGTCTAAATACGCTTTTCTTTTGCGCACCTGCCGTCAAAAACATCATGAATGCAGAAATGCAAAATATTACTTTCTTCATAATTAAATTAGTTATAGTTTCACTCTATTTTCGTACTATTATGCTTATTCTAACGTACAAGTCAAAATAATGTTGCAAAAATACGTCTTTTTTTTGAAAGTGCAACACCATGGTGAGATTTTTTTCGATTTTTATCAAGTAAACAAGTGGAGCTCTGCCGCAAAAATCATACTACTTAGCTTTTCGAGCATATAGGAGCAAGTGATTTTTTTTGCCGAAAGAGTGTTTTTATCGATGAAAGATGCCTTTCGGTTGTTTTCTTTTGGTTTTTTGTGTCGGTTTGAAGTTAAAGATATTATACACAATTCCCGCTGTAACATCATATAGTCCCCCGAAACGAGAGCCGCTGCCGGTATTGTCAAAATTGGCATTGGTAAGAGTAATTCCAATCGAAAGACTGACGGCAAGGTTTGGCGAAAGGGCAAATCTGTTTTGTATTCCGCCGCCAAGCATCAATGTTTTGGCAGAACTTTCCTTGTTGGAAGAAAATCCCAATCCGATATTGCCTCTCAGAGCTAAAGAATAAAATCTTTGGGACGAGTATCCGTAAATCCAATTCGACAGATTGATTGTTCCGCCTGCATGAACGGAATGATACGTCCAATCGTTTGGTTGTCCGGTTTTCAAATAGTAGTTGCTCATCAAGCCTCCTTGATAAAATAATCCAAGCCCGAAAGCAGGAGAAAACAACCTTGTGGCAGAACAATAGAACGTCATGCCTATTTTGTTCTTCGGATTTAGATCTACGCCTTTGGTTTTGTGCAGTCGGTAAAAGGCTTGCCCTCCGATGTTTGCAGTAAATTCCCAGCCGCTGTTTCTTTGCGCATTTGCAAACAAGCAGAACAAAACGGCAAAAGCAAACAATGCTATGGCTTTGTGCTTAAAGTTAGTTAGAGATTTGACAAAGCGGATAAATGCACTTAGTACGTTGAATGTCGTCAATTTGATTTTCTCTTTTGGTTATACCATATTATATATGGGAGGGAGCGATGTCTCACAGAGCTTTTCGGATTTTGATTAGCTTTTTCAGCAATCCTTCAACTTGGTCAAGGGGCAACATATTGGCTCCGTCGCTTTTTGCATTTGGGCAATCGGGGTGTGTCTCCATGAATATTCCGTCTGCACCTGCTGCAATGGCAGCTTTGGCGATTGTCTCTATCATCTGCGGCATACCTCCGCTCACTCCTTCTGCCCGATTGGGCTGTTGGAGAGAGTGAGTAACGTCCATAACCACCGGAGAGCCGAATGATTTCATTGTGGGAATATTTCTGAAATCTACAATAAGGTCTTGGTATCCGAACATGGTGCCTCGGTCGGTCAAAATGACTTTCCTATTGCCCGATTCGACCACTTTATCCATTGCAAAACGCATAGCCTCTGCCGAAAGGAACTGTCCTTTCTTGATATTGACAGGTTTTTGAGTTTGTGCTGCTGCAACCAACAGGTCGGTTTGGCGACACAAGAATGCAGGAATTTGAAGCATATCCACATATTCGGCTGCTTTGAAGGCTTCTTCTGCCGAGTGAATGTCGGTAATTGTGGGAATGTGCAGACTTTGCCCTATTTGTCTCAAAATGTTCAAGCCTTTTTCGTCTCCTATTCCGCTAAATGATGATAGCTTTGAACGATTGGCTTTGCGGTATGAGGCTTTGAAAATCAGTTTAATGTCGAGTTTAGAGCATATTTCTACAAGTCTTTCGGCTATCTCAAAAGGCATGGTTTCGTTTTCAATCACGCATGGTCCTGCAATGAGGAAGAAGTTGTCTTTGTTGTTTTTAAGTTGGTCGAATAAATCCATTTGTACAAATATAACCTTAGTTCTGTTTTGCAAAGATAGCACTTATGTCGCAGAAAAAAGCTATTTTTGTAGCTTGAAACATAAAAAATCTCAGCAATGCAGCATGGTGGCAAGATAGATAAAAGAGTTGCGAAGACCAAAAAAGCAAAAGATAAAAGGAGTTACACAATTACTCTTTCGGCAAGAGATGAGAAGATGTTATTACGCTATTGTGCGGCAAACAAAATCTCACAAAAAGTTGCCATCAAGAGGATTTTGAACACCTATCTTGCCGAAACCCTCGAACCTCTGCCACAAGACGCTGCCAATCAGCTTGACCTTTTTGCACCAAAGCAGATGAACATTTTTGATGTCAATGCTTAATTTCAAAAGTTTATCGGAACACTAAATCCCATTCTCTCTTTGTATTGCAGAGTTGAGTTAAAGTCTTTGTCCATTATCGCCTGAAAGCTGATAAATGCCGTAAGGTATTTGCTTATTTTCATATTGACAAACACTTCTCCGCTTATGTCGGTGTCTAAAAGCGAAGTTTTGTTGTAATCGTAGTAAAAGTCCAATTTGGCAAGCAGATTGATATTTTTGAATATGTCTTTCTGGAAGTAGAGCTTGATATAAGAGCCGAGAGAGAACAATGTGGTTTGGTCCTGCTCGGTAAAGCCGAAGATAGAATTGCCAATGAGACGTCTGTCTGTAACCATTGTTGTTTTACCCGTAAGGAAAGAGAATAAGACAGAAAAACCGCTCTGTTTGTATTCCCAACCGAGCGAAGAGGTAAGTATCATTGGTGAAAAAGGAGCGACGATAAGTTTGTCGTCTTTGAAGCCCTCGTCAAATTGGCTCTTCAAGTTCAAAAGCGCACTATAATTCCAGTTGCGATACATCTTGCGAGAGAAAATAGAGTTTGCCTCTATCTTGTCATCACTCTTCTGAAATTTGTTGTCTTTGTCCTTAAAACCATTGCCGGTCTTGTCCTGCCAAATCATACCATAGGCAAGTTCCACGCTACTTTCCCATTGTATTTTGTTGCGTTTGTAGTTGAAGAAGCCTTTGTAAAAGTTTGAGAAAGCAAAAGAACTAAATCCTCCGGCAGACCAGTTGCTCAGCGAGGTCTGTTCCGAACTCGATATGATGCTGTTCTTTATTGACCAATGCTTTATGCTGTCTTGATTGTCTGCTTGAGCGAACCAAAATGCCACAATCCCTATTGTAGTAAGCAATACTTTCTTTACGTTCACTATTTTTGTCCTTTTTGTTTTTTAGTTGTTTGTAACAATATCAATTCGGCACATATTGCCAATATAATCAAGCATAGTAACAATGGTGTGAAGGAAAATCCCATATCTGATTTGAGCAGTTGCGTCTCTATAAGCTCTCTTGAAGAGAATACTCTTGCATTTTTAATCTCGTTGGCTTTGAGTTGTTTTGCAATCTCTCCCTCAGAGAGAAATTCGAGTATGCTTTCCTTTCGTGGATAGTTCAGGGAAAAGCCTCCAAGCAGGCTGTCTTTGCGATAGATGTTGTAGTTACCTGCCGACTTTGCCTGTTGCTCGGTGCGAATGCCTATTTGTTTGTTGTGTCGTATTATTTGCGGAATGAAAGATATGGTTTTGCTCATATCACTCACCTGATAAATCTCCTTGTTGTCCATTTCGATGTAAGCCGAAAGGTCGATGAAAGGGTTGTTTCCCATTTCATAATAAATACTTGGTATTCTTCGGCTCATTGTACACATATTCCAAACAAGCGGAACAAAGACTGACTGATTTACAAGGTTGCTCCACTCGGGACTTAGTGCCGATGCAAAGATATAAACAACACCTTTGCCTTGTGGAGAGAGAGTTGCAAAGCCGCTCTTGTCGGCAAATTGCATGATGTTTTGAGCAATGCTCCCTGCACCTGCAACAATCGGAAAATATTGTTGTACTTTCGGCATTTCCATATTGTCGGTTACGGAAGTGAATACACCTTTGAACAATTTGTTTTCTACATCTATTGCCGCAACTTCGGTATTCTTTTTGACCAAAGGTTCATACAAAGGAGCCGAAAACGATTGCAAGAAATTATTGACCGAAGATAGATCCATATCTTTGGAAGGTATCACACAGACCGAGCCTGCTGATTCGACAAATGAAGACAACTCTGAGGCAAGTCCCGAAGATATTTCGTTCAAACCATGCAAAATAATCATGCTGTAAAGAGCAAACTGACCAAAATCAATGTTTCCGGCAGTTGTGTTGTCAAATTCTACGTCCGCATCATTGCTCAACAAACGCAGAAGGTACTCATTGGGTTGCGATTGATTGATTGCAAGCACCCTTACTTTCTCTCGGGCAAGCAATGTGAAGTAAAAATCATCGTCAAAGCAGACAGGATTGTCCGCAATCGAGAGCTTGGAATGCAAAATGCCGTTTTGCGGAACAGAGAAAGCCATTTTCACAATCCGACTTTCGTTTGGCTGCATATCTATGCTCGAAGCCGTGATTTGCTGCTCGTCCATGAACAATTTTACAGGCACTTTTTCTGCCTCTTCGGAGGAACGATTGACTATTCTCACACTCAGCTCTGCACTATGCCCGGCTTTGAAAAACACATTGTCAAACCACACCGAGTCGATGAAGATATTATCGGCGTTTTTGGCTCGAAGATGCACAAACACATCGTTCAAGCTGTCCTTGTCGAAGTTTTCGGCATCGAAAAGCGAAGACTGAAAATCGGAAATATAAAAACAACTCTTTGATTTGGCTGTACTTGAAGCCATAAAACGATGAGCCGACTGCACAATTTTGCTCATTGGCAGCGATGAGGGACTGATTTCCACTTCCGAAAGCATACCGAGAAATCGGTCCCTGCTCACAAAGTGTTTGTGCCTGCCCGACATATCTTGCGTCATCAGGCAAAAGACATCCGATTGCGAGTATTGCATGGCAATATCTCTCGCTTTCTGTTTGGCAACGTCCAACAGACTGCCCTTGTCCGAAGAGTTTTCCATCGAAAACGAATTATCGACAAACACCAATACTGCATTTCCGCTGTCCGACACCAATACCTTTTTGTCATCTTTGATATAGGGATTGGCAAAGAGCAAGACCAAAAGACAGATCGTCAAGCACCTAAGACACAGCAAGATAATATCACGCACCTTGCTCTGTTTCTTGCTTTCGCTCTGCAAATCAGTTAGTAATTTCACGTTGGTAAAATAGACCTTCTTGAATTTGCGAAAGTTAAACAAGTGAATGACAATCGGAACAGCCACAGCAAACAATCCGAACAAAAAATAAGGATAAACAAACCCCATAATTCACTATTGAAACCGAGGTGCGAAGATACGAAAAATTGTTTGAAAGCCGCAGTATGGATTGTCAAAAAAATAAAACGCCGATTTATCCGGACAAAACGGCGTTTTGGTAAAATAAAACGGCGTTTTACTCGGACCGAAACGGCGTTTTGAAACAGAGTATTCTCCTTGCGAAAAAACAAAACAATTATCCCTTCCGAAACAAGCCGCAATTTGCAATTCCACTTGCCCCGAAAGGGATAAAGTAAACAGACAATCTGTTGTCTGAAATCTCGAAAATTTACTTTCTAACTACTAATTTCTTTGTTGTAAGCGTTGTTCCGTTTGAAACAATCGAGTAGAAATACACTCCGTTTGCCAAGTCGGTAGAAGAGATGTTCAATTTGGCATTTTCTCCGCAGCGTAGATTGAATGTTTTCACCGTTTTGCCAACCATGTTACGAACAAGCAATTGCGCATTGCCGTATTTTGCAGGAACAAAGTAGTTGATGCTTGCATTGGAACTCATTGGGTTAGGATAGATGTCCACACTTAGCGGCTGAGTTTTTGCTGTTGAAGCAACAGATACATCAGGGTTTGCATACTTTACGTAGAAATTTCTGACAACTTCCTCTCCTGTGCCGTCTTGTGAGGCTTTCATCAAAAAGACTTCAATCAATGTAGAATTGTCTGACCCTGCTGTAAACGCAATGTCAAAATTGTTGAAAGTAGCACCTGCTTCCACATCTACAACAGCAGAGACGGTATCTGTGGTACACTCTCCGAAACACATAAGAAACTCATCGCCTTCATTGACTTTTAGTCGTGAGTAAGCCGAACGAAGACTCAAAGTTTCCGAAGACTGATTGGTAAGAATGAAGTAAGTTGTTACTTCTTCACCTGCTGCTACTTCCACGTTCAAAGTGTCGTTATCGCTAACATCTTCGCCCTCAAACTGTACTTTTATGACCTGTGCGTTCAATCCCAAGGTCAAAAACGCCATTGATACAAAAAATCCGTAAATCTTTTTCATATTACACTGTATTTAAGTCGGTTAATAATTTCTAATTTTCTACTTCTATTTCGTTCACTTGGAGAACCTCGCCGGCAGAATTGCTTACAAAGGCAACAACGGCACAATTATTTAGGTTCAAACTTTTGTCCGAAGTGAAATAATAGTTCTTTGATACTCTGTCTCCGCCTTTCAAACCGGTGGTTGCAAGAGGCATATCCACAATAGGGTTATTTCTCAAAACGTGTTGGAAAGAATAATCTTCTATCATCACACCTTGGTTGTTCTGAACGCCCTTTATGTCGCTTTCGGTTATGAAGAGGGTAACCGTCAAAGCCTCGTTTATGTCTTTGAGTGCATCAACTTGCAGCGACACCAGCAGACCTTGTTGAGTGTTTTCAGTTCCTAAGGATATGTTCATCAAATGTTCGCTATTTGCAAAGCACTCTTGTATCTTTGTTTCCCAGTCTCCTCGTCCCAAAGGACCGATTTTGCGGTTTATTACGGCGTTGGGCCAAGACGAAAGCCCGAATTTGCTACCCAACTCATCACCGTATGGAGTTCGTAAGTCGAGGTTGTTGTTCTCTGCCTTCGGTTTGGCAAAACTACCTTGGTGAACAGCCGACACAACAAGTCTTTCGCCATAAGTTTCTTTCAGATTGTTCAAAATAGAAGTTCCATCCGGACAATTAGGACAATTCCAGCCGGTGAAATCTTCAATCAGTATTGCAGGCTCATTTTGAGTTTGAGTTATCGGGGTGCTGTCCTGTGTTTCTCTTGCCGTAAGAGGCACCAATATCTCGTCTGCTTCAAATTCCTCGCAGGCGGTAAAAATCACCGGAGCGAAGAACAATGCTGCCAAAACTTTCTTTAATCCCTGTATCTTCATATTAAAAACTGCTGCTTATTGTTACAAATAAACCATTTGAGGCAGGAACTTCCCTGCAAACGCCCCCTATACATATTATTCCGTCGCGTTGCTTTCCGTAACTCAACGCTACGCGTGTGGTATTGTAGGTTGAGCCTAAGGAAACGTTATAATAGTGAACCTTCTCGCCGTTTTCGTTGCCATAGTTCCATTGGTCGCTCAACGCAAAGAACCATTTACCTGCAAAATTGTACTCTGCCGTCAGCTGCAACCAATCTCCCTTCGCCCATTCTCCGTAATTCTGCTCGGTGAGAAGCCATTGCACTTCACCCCTGAGGGAGTTGCGTTTGTTGATTTTGTAAGTCGCATCGGCAACAAAGATATTTGCATACACCATTGGTTCTTCGGGATGTCCGAAAGCAACAGGGTTGAAACTCTGGTAGGAATACATCAGGTTCAATTTGAGGTCTTTGTTTATTTTCTTGTTGATTTCTACATTCACCTCCTCAAAATACAAATCTTCTCCGACCTTAAAGAAGTTTGAAGTGTAGCCCTCTGTTCCCATTTGGTCCAATTTGTAGCCCTCAATAGGCTGACGGTCTATAGAATGCACTCTCGAATAGTTCAACTTCACGTCTGTACCATACTTTCCTCCCAAAAAGGTGTTCTTCTTTATCTTGTACATCACGTCAGCCTGCAATCCCATTTCGCCATTGACCTGTGTGGCATAAGGATACATCGCCATGAGAGAATAAGCGTGCTGACGGGTGATTGCAGGGAGGTAGTTCACATTGAGCATATTGCCTGTCTCGCTTCTCTTTGACTTAAAGCTCATGTTGTCGATGCGTTTTGCTTCCAACGAAACTGCAAATCCTTTTATCGAATAGCCTGCTTTGACGAGCAATGCTTCACCATTCCTATATATATAGCCGTTCACCGCATTCGGGTCCTGACTTTTGCGAGCATACTCTGCCGAAAGGTTGAAGGCTTTGTGCGACAAGTCCAAACGAACAGCCCCCGCACCTATGTTTTCGGGGATTTGCATCTTGTAATCACCCTCTTCGATGGCGTAATCATCCTCTTCGATGGTTACGAACTTCGTTTCTGCTTTCTCATATACCGACACAAAACTTCCGCCCAAGGTTATCCTTGTGGGTTTGTTGCCAAGACAAGGTATCAATTCGTTGAAACTAAACTCTGCATCCAAGCCTCTGACCAATCCGTTGTCAGTTTTCCAGATTTCTTCCCAATAGTAGCGTTGTTTTCCGATAACTCCTTTGAACGTAAGCCCCGAAAGCGGCTTTGCAACGACCTTTACTCCGTCCATTGCGTTGTCCAATCCTAAGTTTCTCTCTTCGTAAGAGCGGAAAACCAAGCCGTTTCCAAATTGTTCGTAGTAATTGCCGACGGTTATCTCCATATAGTCTTTTTTGTACGACGCCCAACGATATGGAATACCGGCTCCCTTGTATTGACTGTCAAATCCGAGTATCGGATTGAGGTAAGACTCAAATCGGAAACCCGCAGAAAAGTCTCCTGCGTTGTAGTTGATGTTTGCAAAGGCGTTGCTGAGCAATTTTTCGTTCACTTTCTCTGCTCCGATTATGCTGTCCTCACGGGAGAGTTGCATATCAATCTGAAAATTTCCGCTTACCTTTCCGCCAAGTATGCCTTGGGCCTGCATACTGCAAGCAAAACCAATGGCAACCAATGCAATAATTATCTTCTTCATCAAAAAAGCCGATTATTGGTTTTGTAGTGCTTTCTTTATCTCTTCCAACAAGTGGCTCTCATCGCCCGGAGCAAAGCCCACGTGTTGCCAAACAACTTCGCCTTTTCCATTGACAACAAAGCAATGAGGAGGATTGTTTACACCCATGGCTCTTTTCAATTCGCTGTTGCCGTCAAGCAACACTTCAAACTCCCATTCCGAACTATTGACAAGCGGAGAGACTTTCGATTGAGTGCGACTGTCGTCAATACTTACAGCATACACTTTTACACCTGTTTCATTCTGCCAATCCTCATAGTTTTCTGCTATGGTATTAAGCTCCATAAGGCAAGGCTTGCACCAAGTTGCCCAAAAGGTTACCACAAAAGGTTTGCCCTCATTTGAAAAATCTTTCGCATTGACGGTCTTTCCGTCCAAAGTTTTGACATCTACCGATGGTAAAGTCTGCTGTGCATAAGTGCAGAAAGCACTTGCTATAAACATTGCACACGCTAAAAACAAACGTCTTGTCATTTTCATTCTTTTATTTGTTTATAAATCTCTTTCGACCAAACAATCTGTCAGGTCTTCTAATTGTTTTCTGTATTCGTTGTCGGGCAGTTGTTTCAGCTGTTCCTTTGCCAAAGAGCTGTACTTGCCGACTTGTTGCCCTGCTTTATTTAGACAATCTGTTGTCTTCAACCTTTCAACAAAAGACAAGATTTCTTGCTGCGATTTCTTGTCTTTTGCAACAAAAGCGAGCAACTCTTCTTTCTCTTTTTGCCCCAATGTATCTATCCAAAATATCACGGGGAGCGTTATTTTCTTCTCTTTGATGTCATTTCCGAAGCCTTTGCCGCTTGTGCATGAGGTGTCGAAGTCCAAAATGTCGTCTTTTATCTGAAAGGCTCTGCCGAGCAGTCTTCCAAATTGTTCTGCTGCTTCAACGTAACTTGCGTTTCGGCAGGCTGTTTTTGCTCCCGTATAAGCAGCCGCTCCGAACATCGAAGCAGTTTTTCGGTCTATCACGGCAAAATAGGAGTTGATGTCGTGGTTTTGAGCCTCCGACAAATCCTTTTGCAACAATTCTCCTTGCGGAAGCTCTCTTGCAACCTTGGAATAGATACTCAATAATTCAAAGTCCTCTTTGGTCTCGATAAGTTGAAGACATTTACCATATATATAGTCTCCGAACAAAATGGCTGCCTTGTTTCCCCATATATTGTTGGCAGTTGGCAGATTGCGGCGAAGATTGCTTTCGTCCAACACATCATCGTGAACCAGCGAAGCCGTATGTAACAACTCCAAAACGACAGCTGCCCTGTAAGTGGCTTCGTTTACTTCTCCGCAAGTTTTTGCCGTCAAGAAGCTAATCAGAGGTCGCAATCTCTTTCCTTTCTGTCGGAGAACATATTCGGATATCTGTCCCATCGTTCCGTCAAAACAAGGAAGACATTCCCTGAGTTTTGTTTCAAACAAGGCAAACTCCCTTTCTACACACTGACTAAATCTCGTCAAATCCATCTCTGCACTATTCCAAATCGTAAAGTAACTATTTTGCAAATGTACGAACAAAAACCGAAATGGCAATGACAAAAGCTCATATTTCTTTTTGCAAAAGCCCATATTTTGTATGAGCCGAAGCAAAACGGCGAATTAAGAAAATAATTCGCCGTTTCAGACGGATAAAACGCCGTTTTATTTTGCTGAAACGGCGTTTTGTTCTTCTTGATTTGCAGATATTTACAAACATGATTATCTTTTCCCTCTTTGTTCTTCTTGTTTTTGAATTGAGCAACACAAGAAAACAATTCAATCATTTTTGTAGAAAAATTTGTCATTAAACAATAATTTTGTATCTTTGTGGCGTCAAAGGTGAATTTGGATAGCTACACTTCGCTATATCCAAATCCTGCAAGCAAGAGCGTGAACGTGGTGTGTTTGTACAAGATTAAGGGCTATACCCTTGTCGATGCAACAGGTCGCGAAGTCCTTTCTGGCAAATGCAATGCCAACAGCATGGCTTTGGACCTCTCTTCGCTACAAAAAGGCGTTTACTTCATAAAAATTCACACCGCCAAAGGCTCAGTCGAAAAGAAACTATTGGTGGAATAACATGGTAATTTGAAATTTTGATATTTTATTTTGCAAGAAAAAGATTGGAGCAGGTCAGGCTGTGAAGCCATGCCTGCTCTTTTTTGTGTTTGTCAGAAATGCTTCAAAAGTCAATCGATATTGAAAATTATTCTTATCTTTGTATTCTCAAAGGTTGAGAAGATGAGATTGTTTACAGATAATGTGGTGAAAAAGTACAGGAGCAGAACGGTTGTAAAGGGTGTTTCTGTATCGGTGGAACAAGGGGAGATTGTCGGTCTGTTGGGTCCCAACGGTGCAGGAAAGACTACTACCTTTTATATGATGACGGGGCTAATTCGCCCATACTCGGGAAGGGTTTTTCTTGATGACAAAGAGATTACTCGTATGCCGATGTACAAACGTTCTCAGCTCGGCGTGGGTTACCTTGCTCAAGAGGCGTCTGTTTTCAGAAATATGTCGGTTGAAGACAATATCATGTCTATTCTTGAATTTAAGAATATGTCTGCCGTGCAAAGACGTGAGAAAATGGAGGCTCTTTTGGAAGAGTTCAGCCTTACTCATATAAGAAAGAATAAAGGTAATCAGCTTTCGGGAGGAGAGAGGAGACGTTGTGAGATTGCTCGTGCCTTGGCGGCAAATCCTAAGTTTATTTTGCTCGATGAGCCTTTTGCAGGGGTCGATCCGATTGCGGTACAGGACATTCAGCATATTGTAATGGGATTAAAAAACAAGAATATAGGTGTTTTGATTACCGACCACAACGTTCATGAAACTCTTTCGATAACAAACAGAGCTTACTTGTTGATTGAGGGGGCTGTGTTCTGCCACGGAACTCCGCAAGAGCTTGCTGCCAATGAACAAGTGAGAGAGAAATATTTGGGAGATAGTTTTGAGTTAAGATAGGTCGCCATGCTTCTGATTTATGTTGAGAAAGTAACAAATCGATTGGGCTATACGCTGAACTTGGTTTTCGGAGAATTGATGGGAATTGAATATACAATTACCACCGATAGGGATTACTTTGTCTCTTATCAAGGGGCAAAATTTTCGTACTGCAAACAAAAACTGTGTGATGAGGTGTTCCTTTATTCTTCGGATATTTTGTTTCAGACGACCATAGAGATGTTGGATACAGATTGCTTTGAACAGGGGGGAATGCACTATTTGTTTAGGGTTTATTCAAAGGAGTCTGTGTGCAATTATGATGTGCTGGCGGCTTCTTTCTACCTTGTTTCGAGATATGAGGAGTACCTTCCGTTCATAAGGGACAAACACTCGCGTTTTAAGGCAGAGGATAGTTTGGCTTTCAAAAAAGGTTTCTTAGAAAAGCCGGTTGTGAATATTTGGGCAGGGGAGTTGAAACAAAAACTTCTCTGTGCCTTCCCCGAAATAGAGACCAAAGAGAAGTATTTTTCGTTTGTCAATACGATAGATGTAGATTCGGCTTATTCATACATAGGTAAGGGATTTTGCAGAAGCCTTGTGGGATTTTGCAAAGATATGTTGAGGGGAGATTTTGCCCTTTGCATGAGAAGATTGAGGGTCTTGCTACACATAGATGTTGATCCTTATGATACGTTTGACTATATCATTGCACAGATAGCAAAGTATAAGGTACCGACTGTTTTTTTTGTCTTGTTTGGCTACTACGGACGGTATGACAAGAACATAAGTCCTTATAATAGTAGGTTTCAGTTGTTGGTCAAGTCGCTTTGTGATTATGCCAAGGTGGGTATTCACCCTTCGTATGAGAGCTTTGATAATCCGGGTCAGCTGAGTGAGCAAATCAAAATGTTGAGGTCTATTTTGCACAAGCCGATACATCGTTCTCGGTTTCACTATTTGAGATTTCGTCTGCCCGAATCGTACAGAAATCTTACTGACAACAACGTGGAAAGCGATTATTCGATGGGTTATTCGGACCATGTGGGATTTAGAGCAGGGATTTGCAATAGTTTTAATTTTTACGATTTGGCGTTGGATTTTGAAACCAAATTGAGAATATTTCCGTTTGCATATATGGACGTGGCTTTGAAGAATGGTTTGCGTCTCTCGCCTCGGCAGGCTCTCGAAAAGATCGAGGGAATTGTTGATCAGGTCGAGAAAGTAAAGGGTGATTTGATAAGTGTGTGGCATAATGAGAGTTTGTCGGACGAGATGGAGTGGAGAAATTGGCGGAAAGTTTATGAGCAGTCGTTGGAATACATTAGTCAGAAGAATAAACGCTCTTATCACACGAGAGAAAGAAAATAAATATGATTGTAGTAACCGGAGCAGCAGGCTTTATCGGCAGTTGTATGTTGAGTAAGCTCAACAGAGAAGGCTTTGATAATGTTATTATTGTAGATGATTTCTCAAAGCAAGGAAAGATTGCGAACTATGAGAATTTGAAATATGCGGATAAAATCGACCGAAAGGTGTTTTTGGATTGGTTCAAAGCTAATGCAAGATTGGTCGATGGGGTATATCATTTGGGAGCAAGAACAGACACAACGGAGTTTGATTGGAATGTGTTTGTGTCTCTCAATTTGGAATATACCAAAGCTATCTGGAATATATGTTCCGAAAATGGTATTCCGTTGGTTTATGCTTCTTCGGCGGCAACATACGGCAATGGAGAGGCAGGTTATGATGATGATTTGGCTCTTATTCCTACCCTAAAGCCGCTCAATCCTTACGGACGTTCGAAACAAGAGTTTGACCTTTGGGCTTTGGCTCAACAAAATCAGCCTCCGTTTTGGGCAGGCTTGAAGTTCTTTAACGTTTATGGTCCAAACGAATATCACAAGGGCAGAATGGCATCGGTAATCATGCACTCGTTTAATCAAATCAATCAATCGGGACAAGTCAGGCTCTTTCGCTCTCACAGAGACGACTTTGAGGACGGACAACAGATGAGAGATTTTGTGTATGTCAAGGATGTGGTTGATGTGTTGTTCTTTTTGATGAAAAAACAGCCGAAGTCTGATATTTATAACCTCGGAAGCGGAAAGGCAAGGAGCTTTTTCGATTTGGCAAAGGCAACCTTTGTTGCAATGGGAAAAGATGTCAATGTTGAATATATAGATATTCCTATAGATATAAGAGACAAATACCAATACTTTACCGAGGCTAAAATGCAGAAGTTGCTCTCCGTGGGTTATGACAAGCCTTTTCACAGCTTGGAAGAGGGGGTAGGAGATTATGTTTGCAACTATTTGATGTATCACAAGTACTTTTAGAAAGATGAATTACAAGGTAAAGTTACACGAAATAAAGGCTTTCGTTTTTGATTATGACGGGGTGATAAGCGACGGCAATATATGGTCGGCAAATGATACCATTATAGTAAGGAGTGGTAATGTAAAGGACGGCTATGCAATGCAATATGCTTTGAGAAAAGGTTATCTGATTGCAATTTTGTCGGGAGGCAGTGGCGATAGTATAAGGTCTCGAATGAAGATGTTGGGAGTGGAAGATGTGTATTTGGGTTCTCATCGTAAGAAAGAGATATTTGAAGACTTTCTGAAAGACAAGCAACTTTTGCCGGAGCAGGTTCTGTATATGGGAGATGATATTCCGGACTATGATGTCATGCGATTGGCAGGGGTTTCGGCTTGTCCGGCAGATGCAGCCGAAGAGATAAAGGCGGTTGCCGACTACATTTCTCACAAAAATGGTGGTTGCGGTTGTGTGAGAGATGTGATAGAGCAGGTCCTTCGCTTGCAAGGACAATGGTTTCACGAAGATGCAAAGGCGTGGTAGGCAGGTTGATTAAATGGAGTGTCTCGTTCGGAGTGATTTTGTGGTTTTGTGGTGCTTTGTATGCGCAAAACGATAAGGGTTTTGTAGCTTATGCAACCTATTACCACGATAGATTTGAGAACAGAAAGACATCTTCGGGAGAAATTTTCTCGCAAAAAAAATATACTGCGGCACACAGAACACTTCCTCTCAATACATTGGTAAGAGTTACTCACTTGGAAAACGGACGTTCTGTGCTTTTGAAAGTCAATGACCGTTGTCCGAGGGCAGGGGTTATTGATTTGTCTTTTTTGGCAGCCAAAAGGATATTACTGCACAAGACAGGTACTGCAAAAGTAAGGGTGGAAGTATTGGGAAATGAATATATGGAGCTATGGGAAAAGCAAGATGAGTTATTTGAGATGTTTGACAGGGCAGAGTTGAACGATAGTTTGAGGAACCATTATTTGGACTCTGTCATATTTGCCAAAGGAAACAAATATGAACAGACTTTCTTGTTTACCTATTATGTCAGGTTGGCAACAGCCGCAGACAAAAACGAAGTTAAAACTATCATTCACCAGCTACCGCCACAGTACCAAAAACTCTCAAAGGCTGTCAAGGTTTACAATGAGAGCTTCTACTACATAAATATAGGACCGTTCATATCCAAAAAAACTGCTGAACAAGCCGTTGCAGAACTCAAAAAAAACTACCCCTTGGCTCATTTGATTAAAAAGAAGGATAATTGATGGGGTAATTTAGTAGTTTGATTTTCAAATGATAGCAAGAGAATGAGAGGAAAGGATAATAAAAAAAGCAGATAAGATTTCGCCTTTATAAAGAATTTAGTTACCTTTGCAGTGTTGCTTTGTGGCTGTTTTTTTTGAAAGAGACATTGCAAGGCTTTGTTGAAAATATATATATGAGAACATTAGTACGATTTGTGTGCAAACAATGTAATGTGATTAAGAATTGTTCGGCTGTTGCTGTGTTTGTGGCATTCTTCCTTGCGGGTTTTGCCATGTATGCACAGCAGGAACCGCAGTTCTCTCAGTACATGTTTAATAGGTTGTCATATAATCCGGGATATGCAGGAAGTAATGGTGCTATATGCTTTACGGGATTTTATCGCAATCAATGGATGGGAATGAATCTTACCGACGCAACAGGACAATCGACGGGAGCTTCGGGAGGTGAAACCATGAATTTGTCGTTTGATATGCCTGTTCGCTTTTTGCATGGAGGTATAGGTGCAACCATTATTTCTGACAAGATTGGTTTTTGGAATAACTTGCACGCAAAAATTGACTATGCTTTCAGATTTCAGTTGCCAAAAGGCAATTTGGCAATAGGAGTTGAAGCACAGTTGTTCAACGCTTCAATAGATATGTCGAAGTTGATAGGCTCTGACCAATTTACAGAGGACGACCAAATTGGTACATCGTCGGACCCTCTTCTTACTGACTTATCCAACAGAGATGACTTTTTGTTTGATTTGGGCTTTGGAGTGTACTACCAAATTCCCGGACAATTATATATAGGTATATCTTCATCGAAACTCATGGAAACCAAGAGTGAAAAGTTGATGTGGGACAACCGACGTTTCTATTATATCTTGGCAGGTTATGAATGGACTGTGCCTGCATATCCTTCTTTGAGGGTGTTGCCTTCTGCGTTGTTGAAGACAGATTTTAAGTCTGCTTCTGCATATCAGTTAGACGTTTCGACTATGTTGGAATGGGAACATAAGTTTTGGTGTGGAGCAAGTTACAGAGTTCAAGATGCGGTGGTTTTGATGGGAGGTATGGCATTTGGCGATTTTAAGGTCGGGGTATCATACGATATACCTACTTCGAGAATATCGACGCAGTCGGCAGGTTCGTTGGAACTCTTTGCAAGGTTCTGTTTCAAGATAGAGAATCCTCCAAAGCCTCCTACAATATATAGAAATACAAGAAGAATGTAGCTCTTTTGAAACATTATCTTCTGAAAGCCGTAAAATAATTTTGAAGCGGCTTGAAAGAACGAGGTGGATTGAAGAGCCGTAGTGAATAAGAGAGATAATTTAGTATCAAAAATAGAGTAGAAATTTGAAAAAAATTAGATAAAATGAGACGTATAGTTTTGTTAATTTCAGCAGTAGTTCTCTTCTTTGGTTGCGGAAGTTCGGACAAAGGAGAGTTGATAGGTGTACAGGACAGACCTGACTTCTTGGATATGCAGCCATACGGTATGGTTGATATTCCACAGGGCAGTTTTCTCATGGGAGCGGCAGATGAAGACTTGTATAAGTTGTATGAACATCAGCCAAAGACTGTTCAAGTACAATCGTTTTGGATGGACGAAACCGAGATAACGAACAACGAATATCGTCAGTTCGTATATTGGGTTAGGGATTCAATAGCTTATAGATTGTTGGGAGAGATTAACCCTGAAGAATACCTGATTGAGGCAGATCAATGGGGAGAAGAGTTGGAAACTCCGCTTATCAATTGGAAGGCAAAGATTGATTGGAATATGAAGAATGCCGATGAGAGAGAGCAGTTGATGACGTTGTTTGTTCCGACGGAAGAAAGATTTTACAATACTATGCAAATAGATGCTCGTAAGTTGAATTACGAATACTATTGGATAGATTTGAGAAGTGCAAGCAAGAAAGAATATGGCAATCAAACTCAAGAAGAGTATAGAGGCTCTGCATTCGCATCTCGTCCCGGTTCTCTTAAAAACAGAGACAAGTTCTTTAGGAAAGAGGTCATCAACATTTATCCTGATACTCTTTGCTGGATGCATGACTATGCTTACTCTTATAATGATGCAGCAACGCGTTCTTATTTCAGCCACCCTCGTTATGACAACTATCCTGTTGTCGGAGTATCTTATCGTCAGGCAAAAGCATTCTCTGTTTGGAGAACAATCATGATGAACGACTATTTGTCAAAGCAGGATTATGCAAGAATGGAAGATTTCCGTTTGCCGACTGAGGCAGAATGGGAATATGCAGCAAGAGGTGGCGTCGATGGAGCCCCTTACCCTTGGGGCGGACCATACGTTCGCAATGGCAATGGTTGCTTTATTGCAAACTACAAACCTTTGAGAGGAAACTATGGAGACGATGGCGGTGTTACTCCAATCTTGGTGGCACACTATGCTCCTAATGGTTTTGGATTGTATGATATGGCAGGCAATGTGGCAGAGTGGTGTGAAGATGCTTATAACGAATCTGCATACAACTACACCCACGACCTTAACCAAGTAAATGTATATAACGCAACAGAGGACGATGCTCCTCAAATGAAGAGAAAGACCGTAAGAGGTGGTTCTTGGAAAGACCAAAAGTATTTTATTCAAACAGCTACTCGTTCATACGAATACCAAGACTCCGGAAAGAGCTACATAGGATTCCGTTGTGTACAATCATATTTGGGAAGAGTGAGAGGTGATAATCCTAAGACATCTTCAAATGTATATAGAAACAATTAAGATTAAAAACAGATAGAAACACATTAAACAAACAAATTAAAAAACTATTTTATCATGGGTTGGATAGATAATGTCGTAAGAAGTAAATTCTACAAAGAACTAACAGCAAAGTTGTATGGTATGGGTGCATCAGTCGTTATCGTTGGTGCGTTGTTCAAAATCAACCACTGGCCCGGCGGAACCATAATGTTGATTATAGGTATGGGTATTGAGGCTATTATCTTCTTTGTATCAGCATTTGAACCTTTGCACGTAACTTACGATTGGAGTTTGGTTTATCCTGAATTGGCAGGTATGGATGATATTCATGCGGGAGAGAAAAAGGAAACCAAGAAGTCTAAGAAGAAAGAGAAAGAAGAGGCACAAACAGCCGTAGCAGGAGGTCAGACTGTTGCAGGCGGAACAACGATAATCGGAGGTTATTCAGGAACACAAGATTTGGACAAGATGTTGTCTGATGCTAAGATAGGACCTGAACTAATTGAGAGCTTGGGTAAAGGATTGAAGAACTTGGCTGACACAACTACTCAGATGAATGATGTTGCCGGAGCAGCCGTTGCATCGGAGAAATTCTCACAAAACTTGAGCAGTGCAGCTTCTGCAGCAGGCGAATTGTCTTCTGCATATAAGAAAACTGCGGACAATTTGAATAAGGATTTGTTGGTATCGGGCGAATATCTTTCTTCAGTACAAGAAGCAACCTCGGCAGTATCCACTTTGGCAAATATATACAAAGAAACAGCCAACACGTTGTCGGCAGGCGATGCTTCATATTTGGACGAGTTGAAGAAAATGGCATCAAGTCTTTCTTCAATCAATGCTTTGTATGAGATGCAAATACAAAATTCTTCATCTCAGTTGGAAGCAAGCAAGGTTGTACAAGAAAGAATCGACAATTTGGTTGTCAATTTTGCAGACACTGCAGAGAACGTATTGAAGTACAAAGAGCAAGTTAATGCTCTATCGAAGAAAGTCGGAGCATTGAACGACATATATGGAAATATGCTTGCAGCAATGCAGACAAAGGCATAGTAACAAGAGTAACAATTTGACGGATTATAAGAAATAGAGTAAGACTATGGGTGCTACGAATTGTCCCGAAACGCCGAGACAGCGAATGATCTCAATGATGTACTTGGTTTACACGGCAATGTTGGCGTTGAACGTGTCTGCCGAGATATTGCAGGCGTTCGTTACGGTCGGCGATAGCATGGAAGTAACGAACAAGCTGCTAATGGGAAAGGCAGAAAGTGCATATACAATATTTGAAAACTCCTACAGACAAGACCCGGGAAAGGTTGGTGATAATTGGGCAAAGGCTCAAGAAGTTCGCAAAAAGACAAAGGAGATAATAGAATACATAGACAACATGAAATATGAGTTGTTTGTTGTAGTAGAAGGAACTCCCGGAGGTGTTGCCGAGGCGAAGAAACTATTGAAAGAAAAAGGTTTTGATGCTGTTCAAAAGAAAGACGAATACTCATCTCCGACAAACTACTTTTTGGCAGGCAGTGAAGACGGCTCAAAGGGAAAAGCCATTGAGTTGAGGAACAAGATAGACAAATACCAAAAGGAAATGTTACAATATGCTTCCGGTTCGTTCAAGGAGACTTTGAAGAGTATGCAAATAGATTTCAAAGGACCGTTCAAGAATGCTTCGGGGGAGACACTGAATTGGCAGATGTACAACTTCTTCCACACCATTGCTTTGGCAGACATGGTATTGTTGAACAAGTTTAAGTCAGAAATTCAAAATGCAGAGGTCGATTTGGTCAATCACCTTTACTCTGCAGTATCTGCAGACGACTTTAAGTTCAATACGGTCGTAGCAAAAGTTGTTCCAAAATCAACATACATAATTCAAGGAGGACAATATGAGGCAGATGTGTTTGTTGCAGCATACGATTCTCGAAGCGAGCTTACGGGAGAAGTGAGAGGACAACAATATACCGGAGACTCGGGAATGTTGAAGTTGAAGTTTGGAGCAGGAGCTTTGGGACCACAAAAATACAGTGGTACCTTGTATGTCAAGAAAGAGAGCGGAGCTGTACCATACGACTTTGAAGGCGAATACTTTGTTGCAGCACCATCTGCAACAATCTCTCCAACCAAGATGAACGTACTATACATTGGAGTTGATAACCCAATATCTGTATCGGTACCCGGAGCTAACTCAAAAGATGTGAACGTTACCGCAACCGGAGCAGGAATTGTTTTGAAGAAAGTAAAAGACGGAGAATTTATTGCCACAGTCAAATCCCAAGGAAAGGCAAGCATCAGTGTGTCTGCCAACATGGGAGGAAAGACAATGAACATGGGTACAATGGATTTCAGATGTAAGGCAATACCAAAGCCGACGGCAATGGTTGGAACTTACACCGGAGGAAGAATACCGAAAGAATCGTTGCTCACACAAGGAGGCTTGCGTGTGTCGATGGAAGGATTTGACTTTCCTGTAAACTACACTGTAACATCGTTTACCATGTCGTTCAACACAGGAGGAGATGCGCAAGCTCCGATACAAGCAACAGGCAGTCAATTCACAGCAGAAATGAAAGCAAAATTGGGTAAACTCAGACGAGGAAACAAAGTCTATATCGAAAACATCAGAGCCAAAGGACCTGATGGGGAAAAGGCTGTAAGCAATCCTCAGATGATATTTACCATTCAGTAAAAAAACGTAAACTTAAAACTTAATCGATATGAGAAAGTTCGGATTATTAGTATTGGGATTGTTGTTGTGCGGCACAGCAAACGTGAATGCACAAGTCATGGAAGAGCCTGAAGAAAATCTTGATGGATTTTATGTTAAGAGTTCCGATGCTTATCCTGACGGAAAGAAACCATTTGAGTATCCATACGTGAGAGAAGACGATGTTGTTTGGTCTTATAGAGTGTGGAGGGTGATAGATTTCAGAGAAAAGATGAACCAAGTGTTCTACTATCCCCTTGTACCCGACCAAGGACGAAAGAATCTCACGACCATTTTGGACGAAGCATTGACCGAAGGACGTATCAGAGCTTTCGAAGACGATATGTTTACTCAGGAGATAACAAATTGGACGGAATATAAGTCAAAGTTTGGAACAACGAGAACAGAAACCCTGATAGATTATGATGTTGACGGAATGGAAATCACGAGAGATACTTCCATTTTCGTTCCTGCAAACTTCGAGAGTGCAGAGCAGTTGAGAATAAAAGAAGATTGGTTCTTCGACAAAAACAGAACGGTGGAAGATGTCAGAATTATCGGATTTTCTTTGGTTGCTTCATACGAGAAATCGGAGGGAGACGTTCAGACCTTGGCGTTGGGTTGGATTAGATACAACGATCCCGAAGTCAGATTGTTGCTTGCCAACTCGGAAGTCTATAATCCTCAGAACGACAAGGCAAGACGTTCCTATGACGACATATTCCAAAAGAGAATTTTCGACAGTTACATAATCAGAGCGACAAACACTTTCAATCGTTCCATAAAAGATTACTTGCAAGGAGCAGATGCCTTGGCAGAATCTGAAAGAATAAAAGAACTTTTGTTCAATATGGAAGAAGATATGTGGGAATACTAATGATTTGATTTTATTGATACGAGGCTTGCGGACAGAAGTTTGCAAGCCTCGTTTTTTTTTCTTTTAGCATCATGTGGAAGATATATGCAATTCTTTCGGCACTCTTTGCAGCCCTTACAGCCATCTTTGCCAAGATAGGAGTGAGAGACATACCCTCAAACCTTGCAACAGCAATCCGAACAACAATAATATTGCTACTCACATGGGGGATAGTTTTCTTTGCCCGAGAACAGAGCATGCTTAAAGACATCAATCGGCACACATGGCTTTTTCTCATACTTTCGGGAGTAGCCACAGGCTTGTCGTGGCTCTTCTATTTCAAGGCACTCCAAAGCGGAGAAGTATCGAGAGTTGCACCTATTGACAAACTTAGCGTTGTGATTACCATACTTTTGGCATTCGTTTTTCTAAAAGAACCGGCAAGCCCGAAAGTGATAATAGGAGCGGTATTGATAACGGCAGGCAGTTTGTTTATGCTCTGGAAATAATAACTAAGACAGCAGAAGAAATATAGTGTCATATATCTGAGAATACAAAGAAAGAATATGAAAACAGAGATACAGCCGCAGCACACCAATCGTTCAGCAGCCTTTGAAATGTGGATTTCTTCCCCAATGCCGATGGTTACCATGACAAAAACGATGAACGTAACACGACTTGTACGCCATGGCAGGCGGCACAATCGCAGTTTCAATATGCTTATGTGTTGGGCAATCGCTAAGGCAGCAAGCCGATTGCAAGAGTTCTATATCTTGCCCTATGCAGGCAGGCTCTTCAAGTATGATACCCTTGCAGTCAATACCATAGTACAAAACAAGGCAGGCGGCATCAACTCTTGCGATATACCATTTAGCGAAGATTTGAATTGCTTCAGCTCCGATTATACTCAACTTACAATGCAGGCAAAAGACAAATGCCAAAGTACTTTTCTTGAAGAGAGCATGATAATAGGAACTTCGGCAATGATACAAACCGAATTGGACACTATTGTCAATCAATACACCGACAAATTCTCAAACCCAATGGTCTTATGGGGCAAATACAGAAAGCATTGGTTCAAAACCCTGCTCCCTGTCTCATTTCAGTTTCATCATGTGCAGATGGACGGAATGCAGGCAGCACTCTTCCTCGAATACTTACAACAGGAGATAAACAATCTGTAAAATCCGACAGCAACCCTGCTGGCACACAAAAACGAACGACACCACACAGTGTAAAAACATAGAAAACAATATCACCCTCACAAGAGAAACAGAAAAACAAAAAACACAATACACCATGACGCAAAAAACAATAGCCGTAGTCTATTCTTCCAAATACGGCACAACGAAGACGATTTGCGAAACCATCAAAGAACATTCGGACAACAATACCACCTTTGACCTCTTTTGTTTGGACAAAGGCGAGCAGCCCGACTTGAACAACTACAACCACATCATCATCGGCACTTCGGTCTATGCAGGACACCCTCGGGCAAAGGTCGTTGCATTTTGCCAATCAAACATAGAAGCCATAAAGAAACTCCGTCTCTCTCTGTTTGTGTGCGGAATGGACAAAGCAAATGCCGACAAAGAAATGGAAACCGCTTACCCTTCCGAGTTGAGAGACCCGGCAGTGCAACTCAAATTCTTTGAAGGAGAGTTCAAGTTGGAAGACATGAAGTTTTTCGACAAGATGATTTTGAAACTGATGCTCAAAGTAAAGCAGTCAGTTCGCAGAGACTACAACGACGAAGTCGCAGACTTTGTCTCCAAAACCTTGATGTAGTCAAATACTGCTCTACTCCACCAACAGTTTCTTTTCGACGGAGCCTTTGGCGGTTTGAAGTCTTATGAAGTAAACGCCTTTTTGCAAGGAAGAGACGTCCAAAGCCATGCTGTTGGCGTTGCATTTACCCGAAAGGACTTCGCGACCCGTTGCATCAACAAGGGTATAGCCCTTAATCTTGTACGAACACACCACGTTCACACTCTCGTTTGCAGGATTTGGATATAGCGAAGTGTAGCTATCCAAATTCACATTTGATGCCACAAAGATACAAAACTATTGTTTAACGACAATTTTTTCAAAAATTGTTGAATGGTTTTTTTGATATTGCTCAATTCAAAATAAGCATGGCAAAGAGAAAAGAGATAATCGCATTTGTAAACCTCTGCAAATCAGACACAACAAAATGCCGTTTCAGCAAAACGACTTGGCGTTTTACCCGACTGAAACGGCGAGTTATTTTCTTAACTCGCCGTTTTGCTTTCTGATTGGTAAATAATGATTTATTCTGACAAACAAGTTGCCGTGTGGAACAAATATTGAGTTGTATGTTTGGTCAAGTGTTGTCCTATTTTTTATACCTTTGCACAAAAAAAAGAAGCGGAACGGTCAAACCCCTTTACCATTCCGCCTCCGAATTTGAAGGAACAATTAAAATTTTAGAAACGACTTACAAATTTTTACGCTGCAAAATTAGTGTCATTTGCCTATGTGGGCAATACCGCAAAAAGGGTATTTTTAATACAAGAGTTGAAGAGAGATGAAAGGATATTGTTGTGAAAATGATAAGTTGTACGATGTGATATGCCAAACGCCGGAGCTTTTGTGTGTCATTGCTCGTTTCGGAATAGGTTGCGGCTTTGGAGACAGGACGATAAGGCAGATTTGTCAGGAAAAGGCGTTGGATTGCAATACTGTTTTGGCGGTCTTGAACTTTCACACCAAGGCTGTGAGATTTTATGACCCTGAAGTCAATCTTTCGATTGAGTGTCTGCTCGGCTATTTGCAAAATTCGCACAAGTACTATCTTGATTATTTGTTCCCCACAATAAGGAAAAAACTTATAGAAGCTGTCGGCAGTCTGACAGATAACGAATTGGCGTTCATGATATTGAAGTTCTTTGATGAGTATGCGCTATATGTCAAGAGGCACATGGAGAAAGAGGAGAAGGAGGTCTTTCCTTATATTGATGCTTTGTTGAAGGGAAAGCAGGTAAAGCCTGTTGCAATAGACATGAGCCTGTTGCATCGAAGCCCGATAGAGAAAAAATTGTCAGAACTCAGAGAGCTGATAATCAAGTTCTATGACATAAATGCGGATGGTATGTTGTTAAATTCTCTTCTTTACGACATCTTTACGCTGGAGGAGGATTTGACCTGCCATTGCAAGATGGAGACTACTCTTTTTGTCGAACAAGTCAAGCGAATTGAAGCCTCGGGAGGCAGAAAGTTCAATCAGGCTCTCTCGGAGGAGAGAGATAGCACTCTGAGCGAACGAGAGAAAGAAATTGTAGGCTGTATTGCCATGGGAATGAGTAACAAAGAAACCGCCGACCGTCTTTGCATATCGACAAACACCGTTGCCACTCACCGCAAAAACATAGCCAAGAAAATCAACATACACTCTTCGGCTGCCTTGGTGCTGTATGCGATAATGAACAACATCATAACAACCGAACAAGTTCGCTCGGCAAAAAAGCAGGACAAATAGCCTCTCTTTTGATTGGAAAAGTTCTAAATCCGATAGCGTAGGCAAACACAATCACTCCTCAACTACTATCGGCAAAATGTCGATCTCCTTCGACTTCGGTCTTGTTGAGCATGAAATTGTCGGCTTTGCTTGCAAGAGCAAAAGGGCGAGACTTCTATCCCGAAGAATTAAAACAAGCTCTCAAAAGCAAATTGGCAACAATAGATTTGAATGTCAAGAAACGTGATTTTGAACATCTGTTGTTTGACAGCCGTTCTGCGGGAAAAATTCTGCGATTTGCAGACTTTGTGGAGTTGAATTTGTAAAATGAATTGGCAAGAGGGTATAAAGAAAGCGGCGTACCGCTTTGACGATACGCCGCTTTGTTATTTTCTTTCGGCAAGTTAGATTAGTTTTGCCAATCTTTCAGCCAAGTCGCACACTCTGTTTGAGTATCCGTTCTCGTTGTCGTACCAAGAAACGACCTTTACAAAGTTGCCGTCCATTACCATTGTGAGCTTCGAGTCGAAGATTGAAGAGTGGGTGTTGCCAACTATGTCGCAGCTTACGATAGGGTCTTCTACGTATTCCAAGATACCTTTCATCGGACCTTCTGCTGCTGCTTTCATTGCTGCATTTACTTCTTCTACTGTTACGTTCTTTTCCAACTCTACTGTCAAATCCACAACTGAACCGTCAGGTGTAGGAACTCTCATCGACAATCCGTGCAATTTGCCTGCCAATTCGGGGATAACCAAGCCCACTGCCTTTGCTGCTCCGGTTGAAGTAGGTATGATTGAACAAGCTGCTGCTCTTGCTCTTCTCAAATCTTTGTGAGGCAAATCCAAGATGTGTTGGTCGTTGGTGTAAGAGTGAACAGTGTTCATCAAGCCACGCTTAATGCCGAAGTTGTCGTTCAACACTTTTGCAATAGGTGCCAAGCAGTTGGTTGTGCAAGAAGCGTTTGACACACAAGTCATTTCTTTTGTCAATATGTTGTCATTTACTCCCAAAACCACTGTTGCATCTACGTCCTCTGCTTTGTCTGCAGGCACTGTCAAGATTACTTTCTTTGCTCCTGCTTTGATGTGCTTTGTCATCAAGGCTTTGGTCTTGAAATGACCTGTCGATTCGATTACTATGTCTATTCCAAGTTCTCCCCAAGGTAGTTGTTCAGGGTCTTTCTCGGAGTAAACGCGTATCTTCTTGCCATTTACCACCAAATACTCGCCTTCTGCCTTTACTTCTCCGTCAAATCTGCCGTGAACAGAGTCGTACTTCAACAAGTGTGCAAGTGTTGCTGCATCGGTCAAGTCGTTGATAGCCACAACCTCAACATTTGTTTTTCTTTGTATGTTCCTAAATGAGACTCTGCCGATACGACCGAATCCGTTAATTGCTACTTTTACCATAATCTTACGTTTTTAATATGTTAGACTTTATTACGCTAAAAAAATCTTTTGCAAAGGTATGACTTTATTTCAAAGTGAGCAAAACTTTATCGCATGAAAATGGACTTTTCTATCTCTTCCCATAGTGCGTTGTACATCATGTCTCCTTGTAAATAATAACCTGAGAGCGTCAGATGTACTTTATCTTTTTGCATTAGTTTTTCTTGTTCCCATTTGGTCGAAGAGCCTTTTTTGCCCATTATGCTGTACCAATCCCAGACTGCACAGTTGTTTTTTTGTGCCACTTGTTTGATTTGCTCACAGGCTTGTTGCATATTTTGGTTTATTTGTTTGCGTTTGTACCAACAGTCGGAAGGAGTGGTCAGAAGTATTGCCACTTCGGGAAGTTGGGTTCTTATTTTGGCTATCAGGGTTTCCATGTTGTGTTCAAAGGTCTTTACTCCGCCCGGTTCGTAGCAATCGTTTGTTCCGAGGCTTATGATTATCAGGTCTAAATGCAGTGTTTTGAGTATTACATCGTTGTTTGTATTTATGTAGTGTCGGGCTTCGGCAGAGTTTACTCCGATTGCGTTATATACAACTCCTGCATCGCCATTATCAAAGTAAAATCCATAAATGTACAACGTGTCATCACTCGATTTGTTTACCCTTACGGTTATTTTGTCGGTGTAGTCGTTGAGCGAAAACAAGGTGTAGCCATTTTCGTTGTGGCGTTTGGTGTATGAAGGATAGTCTATGCTTATCTCATCGCCTTCTTTTAGCGGAGAATGATAAACTCTCAGGTCGTTGAAGTCGTATTTCACAGGGTTGCGATTGTTTACTTCTATGGTGATTTCGGCACTTTGAGCATTGGTGCTTACTGTGTTTGCAAAAAAAGTGTTGTGTTGAGGGTTGTTTGAGAGTATGTTGTGGTGTTTCCACTGCGGACTGTAAGAGAGCTTGTAGCTGTCGGGACAGCCGTTTGTGAAGGGGCTGACCATGCCTCTTGATGCTTGAAGCCCGGGAAGTATCGACTGGAAATTTGCTCTTGCTCTTCCGCTGAAAAAGTCTGCTTGCAGGTGAGAGTCTCCAATATGCAGGATATGCACTTGTCCTTTGCCTTGCTTAATCGGACGGACAAACTTGGCATATAGCTTTTTGAAAGAGTTGAAAGAGTTGCCGCAGTACTCTATTTTGTTCGCTTCGTAGTCGATAAACGAGTAGTGCTGCAGTTCTTTTGGCTGAGCAGTGGTTGTAAAAGGTGTGATTGCAAAAAGCAAAAGCAAAACAAATCGCAATAGCTTCATCAGATATTTGCGGTTATTTCCCTGAATGTCTTCTCCAAACTGCCGCCTGCCGAAAGGTGTTTGGTCTCATCGTCGGCAACCAATCGTCCGTTGTTGATAATGATTACTCTTGAACATACTGCTTCTACTTCTTGCATTATGTGGGTTGAAAGAAGTATGGTTTTGGTTTTGCCAATTTGTTTGATGAGGTTTCGTATTTCCACAAGCTGGTTGGGGTCTAATCCTGTTGTGGGTTCGTCAAGAATGAGAACTTTGGGGTCGTGTATCAACGCTTGTGCTATGCCTACTCGCTGTTTGTAGCCTTTGCTCAGTGCTTCTATCTTTTTGTTTGCTTCTTTTTCAAGGCCCGTAAGAGCGATTATCTCTTCCACTCTGTCTTTTCTGAGTTTTCGCTCTATTTTATGCACTCCTGCAACAAACAAAAGGAACTCTCTCACATACATATCCATATATAGAGGGTTTTGTTCGCTCAGATAGCCTACCGATTTCTTTATCTCCATCGGATTATCGAAAATATCATAGCCGCATACCTTCGCTTCACCCGAAGTAGGAGGAATGAAACAAGTCAGTATTTTCATCATTGTCGATTTGCCTGCACCGTTTGGTCCGAGCAATCCCACAATCTCACCATCTCCAATGGACAAAGAGACATTGTCCAAGGCTTTTTGCTTTCCATATACCTTCGTAAGGTTGTTCACAATAATCGACATAACAATATCATTGTTTTAATGGTGCGAAGTTACTCAAAAAAAACGTATTTTTGCAGGTCGATAAACGGAAAAATATGAAAATAACGGCAAAAGAAGATTGTAACTTGTTGAAACTGCTTGGGACAACATTTCCCGAAACTTCTGTTACCAAGTTGAAGAAAATGATAATGTACGGCTGCATAAGCTACAAAGGAGCGACCATAAAGAGCTTGGAAATGCTCATCAGGAAGGGTGAAAGCATCGAATACACAAAGTATTCGGGAGGAAAGGGCGTATCAAAACAGAAAACCGACCTGCCAATTATTTTTGAGGACAGAAACCTGATTGTGGTGAACAAGTCATGCGGAGTGAAGTTCGCTTCGGAGGTCTCTTACAAAGGAAAGACGATTTGCAGTATGACAAAATCATACTTGAAACGTAAATATGGTGATGCTCAGTCTGTGTTTCCGGTATGCCAAGTGGGAGATTATGATTCGGGATTGTGTGTTCTTGCAAGGGACAAGCGTTCTGCCGCAGCCATATCGGCAATTTGGAACAAGATAACAAAACAATATGTCTGCATTGTAAGAAACGATTTGCTCAAAGGGGAGAACGGACGCTTCAACAACTACATTCTCAAAGGTAGCGGCAGGATTGTGAGCTTGAAGTACCGCTTGGCAGAGCAGATAAGCCTCAAAGACGAGAGCCTTTCGGTGCTTGAAGTAATACAAACCGAAGGAAACATGAAAGATTGCAGGGAATTGTTCAACGAAATCGGCAATCCGATTGTGGCAGATTGTGATTTTGACAGAGCGGCAATGTCAAACAATTTCTCAAAGATATGTATGAACGGAATATCTTTCCGACATCCTGCAACAGGAAGAGTAATCTCGCTCGAAATAGCAGAACCGAGAGGATTTAGAACAGTGAACCAATAGAATGTTTTGAGACAATATGGAAGTAAAAATAGGAGATATTACAGACCTTCTTGAAACCATTGCACCGCTTTCTTTTCAAGAGCATTATGACAACGCAGGTCTGTTTTGCGGAAGCAAAGATGAGGTTTGCAGTGGCGTGTTTGTGTGTTTGGACGTGAGCGAAAAGGTTATCGACAATGCCATAGAGAAGGGGTGCAACCTTATTGTATCACATCACCCCTTGGTGTTTAGAGGCTTAAAGAGTCTCTTGCCGCAAAACAATGTTGCAAAGACAGTACTCAAAGCTGTTACAAACAATATATGTCTTTATTCTTCCCACACCAATCTTGATGCGGCAAAGGACGGAGTGAATACTCTGCTTGCCAAAACAATAGGATTGGAGGGATTTGAGCCGTTTAATGCAGGACAATCCGACCCGAGATATTTCGGAATTGGCGGTATGGGCTTTTTGTCCGAGCCTTTGATGGTCGAACCCTTCCTTCGGAAAGTCAAAGACGCTCTTTCCAATCCGCACATAAGGTATGTGGAGGGCAGAAACAAGCAGATAAAAAGCGTGGCTCTCTGTTCGGGAAGCGGAAGCGAGTTTATACCTCTTGCAATCGAAAAAGGAGCAGACTGTTACCTTACGGGAGATTTGAAATATCACGATTTTCTCGATGCCGAAGGTAGGATTGTGCTTGCAGATATAGGGCATTTTGAAAGTGAAGCCCTAATAAAACGGCACATTGTTTCAATCATATCAAAAAACTTTTGTAATTTTGTACCCTTATTTTGCGATGATTTGCCCAATCGGGTAAAAAGTCTCTGAACAATTAGGATTTAATAAAAAACAAAATATAGACATGGCAAAGAAAGTGAAAGAAACGGAAGTCTCAAAGCCCGTAATCAAAAACGAAGAGGCGGACTTGGCGGTAGAAAAACGATTGATTGCCCTTTACAGACTGCAACAAATCGATTCACAAATTGACAAAATCAGAATAATACGAGGAGAGCTGCCTTTGGAAGTTCAAGACTTGGAGGACGAAACCGAAGGTCTCAAAACCCGAATAGGCAAGTTCAAAGATGAAATAGCTTCTTGCGAATCCATGATAGAGGAAAAGAAGTTGAAAATGCAGGAATGCGACACCCTTATTGCCAAATACACCGACCAACAGAACAATGTGAGAAACAATCGTGAGTACGAATCTCTTGCAAAGGAGATTGAGTTTCAAGACTTGGAGAAGCAACTCTGTGAAAAGAAAATCAGAGAGTATAAAGCGAGCATAGAGAACTACAAAATGGAGATTGCGAAATATACAGAGGTATATGAGGATAAGGTAAAGGACTTAGAAGTTAAGAAATCGGAGCTTGACGAGATTATAAGGGAGACAGAAGAGAAAGAAAGACTGTTATTGGCAAAGGCAGAGGAGAATGAGAAACTCATAGAGGAGAGATACCTTACCGCATTCAAGAGGATACGTTCCAATGCGAGAAACGGCTTGGCTGTTGTTACCGTCGATAGAGATGCTTGCGGCGGTTGCTTCAACAAAATCCCTCATCAACGCCAAATGGACATTCAAATGCACAAGAAAATCATCGTTTGCGAGTACTGCGGTAGGATTTTGGTCGATCAAACCATAGCAGCAGAAGTTGAAGACGAACTATCAAAAGAATAATGTACAGATATTTTGAAAACGCCTTGGTGGTCAATCAGGGCAAAGCTCAATACGCAAACGTATTGACAAAATCAAATCGGATAGAGGCGGTAAGTACGGAGCCTTTATCCGATTTGCCTTTTGGCACGGAGAGGATTGATTGTGGCGGATTGTTGCTTCTGCCCGGAGTTATCGACGTTCACGTACATTTTCGTCAGCCCGGAATGGAGTACAAGGCAGACATGGAGAGCGAAAGTCGTGCAGCAATCGCCGGAGGGGTTACAACAGTGTTGGAAATGCCCAATACCAACCCCGCAACCACAAATATCGAACGCCTCAGAGAGAAACTTTCGCTTGCCAAAGAGAAAATGTATTGTAACTACGGCTTCTATTTTGGTTTGACAAACGACAACTGCGAGCAGGCAAGAGAAGTATCGAGAGAAGATTGTTGCGGACTGAAACTCTTTCTCGGTTCTTCAACAGGCAATATGCTTGTAAACAGCGAGCAGAGTTTGGAGAACTTCTTCTCGATAGGCGACAAGGTTATCTCGGCACACTGCGAAGATGAGACCATAATAAGACAAAACCTTGCACGATACAAAAGCGAATATGGCGATAGGGCAACGGCAAGCCTGCATCCGCTCATTCGTTCAAATCAAGCCTGCTTCAAAAGCTCCTCTTTTGCAGTACAGATGGCACAAAAGCACTCTGCACACCTTCATGTTGCACACCTTTCGACCAAGGAAGAGCTTTCGCTTTTTGAACAAGGCGATATGAAACACAAACACATCACTTGCGAAGTCTCTCCCGTACATTTGTGGTTTTGCGATGAGGATTTTGTTCACTATGGCAACCTTATAAAGTGCAATCCGAGCGTAAAGACACGGCAGGACAGGGACGCTCTCAGAGAAGCTCTCAGAACAGATAAGATAGACATCATTGCAACCGACCACGCTCCCCACACATGGGAAGAAAAACAAAAGCCCTACTTTGAAGCTCCCTCGGGAATACCAACGCTGCAACATTCTTTGCTTGTCATGTTGCAGTTGGCAAAGCAAAACGAGATAACTTTGCCTCAAATAGTGCAGAAAATGGCACACAATCCGGCAGATTTATTCCAAATTAAGGATAGAGGATACATCAAAAAGGGCTATTTTGCCGACTTTGTGCTGATAAATCCCGACAAAAAAACGACAATTTCAAAGGAAAATTTATTCTCAAAATGTGCATGGTCGCCTTTTGAGGGTGAAACGTTTGACAATAAGATAGTTGCGACTTATTTGAATGGCGAAAAAGTCTATGAAAACGGGCAAATTTCAACCCAAAAACACGGCATGAAAATATAAAAACGCAGAAAAAGTTGCCAAAAAATTTGGTGGGTTCAAAAAAAGGCTGTATCTTTGCAAACGCAAACAAGGGGGGAACGTTGAGGTGATGAGGTGAGATGGTGAATGCAAAAGTTCCTAACTTTGAGAGGGAGTATAGCTCAGCTGGTTTAGAGCATCTGCCTTACAAGCAGAGGGTCCTAGGTTCGAATCCTTGTACTCCCACAAACAAAAGAAGCGACTGCGAAAGTGGTCGCTTCTTTTTGTTTATTTCGCTTCACCGAGTTGCCAATCCGTTTCATCACATCGGCAATCTCGATTTCCATAAGTTCAAAACATCAAGCAGACAGAAAGAAAATGCAGAGCAAAATTCGTTCTGCTCTGCACTTGCTTTAATACGATATTACTTTTCCCTATATTATTGCTTTGTTAGCTTGTAATCGCAAAAGTCGGTATGAAGAATAAATTCGCCTTTTTCCTCCTTGAGGGTAAGGATTTCGCCGCTTTCCGCAACTATTTCCCAAACTCCTTTGCTGAACTTGGCGTCTTTGAATTTGAAAACTTCTTTGTCGTCCGATCCGCTCAAGATTACAATACTGTTGTCTTCGATTATGACTTTCGTTCTTTTGTCGATTGTCTCATCGTTGAGCCATTCTTTGTACTCGGCAGGGAGGGTTGCAACAGCAGTAGCACGCTCCAAAGGGGCAGCCGCCGCCAAGCTCTGTCCTGAGTGGAGATTAAATGTTTTTCTATTTATCGCTTTTTCGGCGGTTGCACTGTTTGCAGAGCATTTGACAGTTGTCTTTGTCGGTTTTTCCGCCTTTTGACCATGGCAAGATATGGTCTGCTTCCATTTCTTCAAAGGAAAAATGTTCTCCACACTTGACACAGATTCCCAATTGCCCTTCGTAAGCGTAGCGTTTGTCGCTTTCTTTGAATTGACGTATGTTTAAGTGTTTTTCATCGCCGAATAAGACGTATTGATATATGCCTTTGCGACTTGTAACATCTTCATCTTGCATCAGGCGACTTACTTCTGCTTCCAATTTTGCTGAGTCAAGAGGCGTATCCTTTAATTTGTTGTACCACAATCCCCAATCCAAGCCTTTCATCTCTTTTCTGTAATTTGGGAAAACGGCTTTTACCCATGCAATGACGCTCTGAAAGTACAGCCAAAGTTCGTTTGCGTTTGCGTCGTGCTGATGATTTCCCATATAAGTCTCGATATTGCCTTTGCTAATCCACGAAATGGCTGTTTCAAGGTAGTCTTGGCGAATTGAACTTCCGCTCATATATTCGCCACCCAAGCCATAAGCCGGAGCATTTGTTTTACTGAAATAGCGTTTTGCGTTGCTGACCCACGAACCCGAATAAACTGCATTGCGAATTTCTTGTTCGGTGAGTTTTTCGCCTGCAATGTTGATTGTCTGAAACCATTTCAGTTTTTCACTCTCAGTGCCTTCGCAAAAGTAAACCATAAGGTCGTAATCCAAAATCTTGTTTTTCTCGTCGTCTTGCAAGTTGTGGAAATATCTCATGTCGAAAGAGAAGTCTCCGTTTATGTATTGGCAAATGCTTATCGTTCTTTGCTGTCCGTCAAGCACCTCATATTCATCTTCGCCGCACTTTACCCAATACATGACGTTCAAAGGAAAGTTCTTGCTTACCGTATCGATAACCGCATCTCTCTGTTTGTCTTTGTAAACAAACTCTCTCTGATACTTGGGTCTTATATTGAGCTTGCCGTTCCAACCGACAACGCCTTCTTCGTTGCTGTCCTTATAACCTTCTGCCAAATCTCTGATTTTAATCTTGTGTAATTCGATTTTCATTGCTGCTTTCTATTTCTTTCTAATGAATATTCGTTTGTACATTGCTTTGCCATTGATTATTGCATGAGGATTTAATCCGTCCCATTCTGCTTCCGCACCACTTAAACCTTTGCCATTGTCTTCTGCCATACCGATTATTTCAAATTGTTCCGGATTAAATTTGTCCATAAAGGTAACCGGAACTCCCATAACGCCGTCATAGTCCATTGGAATGTCTTTTGTCTTGCTTACTTCTATGGCATTGTAATTTTCATACTTTGGATATTGTTCCGGAGAGTAAGTTTTGTAAAGTACAAGTTCTTCATGTCGTTTGCTATGGTCAAGATTTGTAAACCAACAAATGTTTCCCATACTTCTCCATTTAGTTCCGTCTTCTGCTTCCCAATATCTGGTCGCACGAGGCTCAAAATAAGAAGGTACAGTAAAGGACATATCGCCGCTTTTGCAGCCTAACCAAATTTTATTCTCTTGAATAAGTGAAAAAATCTCTTTGTAGGTTATTGCGTTCTGGTTTCCTATTATCAAAAACTTCTTATCGTATTCTATAAGTTGGGCAACGTATTCACGGAATAGGGAAAAGGGAGGGTTGGTTACTACAATGTCGGCTTGTTTCAGCAGTTCTTTACATTCGTCGCTGCGAAAGTCGCCGTCATATTGCAGTTCTTTTATGTCCAATTCGCTATCTTCCACCTTGTGATTGCCGTTTTTGTCTCCCTCATAGACTATATAGACTGCCTTTTCTGCCTTTCCCTCGCTGAATAGGTTGATGTCTCGGCTTTTGTAGCAGGTCGCAATCAGCTTTTTCAAGCCCAAGTATTCAAAGTTTTGAGAAAAGTAAAAGAAAAAGTTGCTTACTCGCGGGTCATCGCAGTTGCAGAGGATTGTTTTGCCCTTGAAGTGTTCTTTATAGTGCTTACACTCGTTTTCAATATCGGATAATTGGGTGTAAAACTCGTCTGCTTTTGCTTTTTTTGCTTTGTGTAGGTTCTCGTTCTTTGCCATAATTTATCGGTGTTTGGATTTGAAACCCTAAACTCCGATTCGGACTAAACAAAAAAGGCGAAACCGCTTTGCATTTGCTTATTCTCATTTGAGGTACCGCCAAGAACCCACACCTAAAATAAGCACAAAACGGTTCACGCCCTAAGACGCGAACCTTTCGCTGCTTATTCCCTTAGGTGATTTGAAAATTGGCGGTTTCCAAATAAGAGGAATAAGAGCTTAAAGCTCAATTTATTATCAAACTATTTGTTTTCTGTCTTCTTTATTTTTCTGTTCTTTGTTTTTTGTTTTGTTATTCGTTATTTCTGCATACAAAGATATGAATTTTTTTGTTCAAGAGAGTTCTTGTATTCAAAAATCGCACAAATTTTGTAGGGGAGTGGTTGGTTTGGGGTCGGGGTTTGGGAAAATGACAAAAAAGTTTGCTTTTTGTAAAACATAGTCAGATTTCTTTCGTATAAGCTCGCAGAAAGAAAATACTTGAAAGACATATAAGGCAAAGATGAATTTACTGACTTTTTCGCAAGATAATCCGTTGCTGTTTACTCAGTCGTTGTTCTGGGTGTTCTTTGCTGTGGTTTTGATGTTCTATTCTCCGCTCAGAAACAAGCTCCGTGCAAGACATTTCTATCTTTTGGTGGTCAGTTTCTTGTTTTACTATCTTTCGAGCGGGCTTTTTGTGTTTCTGCTCTTTGTTACTACGGTTTTGACGTATGGTTTTGGCAGGCTGCTCTTCCGACTGAAAAGCACGAAAGCACGAAAAACCTCGCTTGTTTTCGGTATTGTGGTCAATCTTTTCTTCCTTTGTTATTTCAAGTATGCGTATTTCATTATTGATATTATAAATGGCTGTTTCGGAGCGTCGTTGCAGGTTGTCAATGTGCCGGCTTTGTTTGCCAATGGTACTTTCGGAACAAGTTTTTCGGTCGATAAGATTGTTCTTCCCGTCGGAATTTCGTTCTATACCTTTCAGGCAATATCCTATCTTGCCGACATATACCGCCGAAAGATTGTAAAGCAACCCTCGTTTGTCGATTTTGCTTTCTATCTCAGCTTCTTTCCTCAGCTTGTCGCAGGTCCGATTGTCAGAGCCGAAGACTTTTTGCCTCAGTTGGACAAGCCCTATTCGCTGTCCAAAGCAGAATTTTCGTGGAGCGTGTTTTTCATTCTCAAAGGCTTGATTAAGAAGATAGTCATTTCGGACTATATCAGCATAAACTTTGTCGATAGGGTGTTTGATATGCCTTTGATGTATTCTTCGTTTGAAAACCTCATGGCGGTGTATGGCTATACCTTGCAGATCTATTGTGATTTTTCGGGATATACCGACATTGCGATTGCGATTGCTCTTTTGCTCGGCTTCCGTTTGCCGATTAACTTCAACTCTCCTTACAAATCGCACAACATAACCGAGTTTTGGAGACGTTGGCACATAAGTCTGTCTTCGTGGTTGAGGGATTATCTTTACATAAGCATGGGAGGCAACCGCAAGGGTACGTTCAGACGCTATTTGAATTTGTTTCTGACCATGCTTATCGGAGGATTGTGGCACGGAGCAAATGTTCGCTTTGTTATTTGGGGCGGATTGCATGGTTTGGCTCTGATTTTCGACAAGTTGTTGCACAAGCTGACCGATTGGTTTGAGACAAAGCCTCTGTTGAGGTTCGTTTCGCTGCTTGTTACCTTCCATTTCGTTTGTTTTTGCTGGATATTTTTCCGTGCAGACGATACTTTGACGGCTTTTGATATGATTTCCAAGATTTTTTCTCCCTACACCATGGAGCAAATCTCGGCTGTGGCAAGTTCATATTGGAAACCCTTTGTGTTGATTGTTGTCGGATTTGTCATTCATTGGCTTCCGACAAGGTTCAAGGACGCTTTGCAGAAGGCTTTCACCTCTTCGCCCGTTGTGGTGCAGCTCTTGGCAGCAGTATTGACCGCCGTGTTGCTCTATCAGTTCAAAAGCTCCGACATACAAGCCTTCATCTATTTCCAATTCTGAGAAACGAGAAATTAAAACGCCATTTAGCTCATATTAAAACGCCCTTTCGTCAGAATAGATCGGCGATTTATTTCACCAAAACGGCGAGTTATTTTTGCCAAGAATTTGAAAAGAAAAT
>SAMEA3663271__coassemble_146_pt1 | contig 37259 bp, 32 predicted proteins | sample SAMEA3663271__metabat2_low_PE_004 | metagenome-assembled genome bin SAMEA3663271 (sample SAMEA3663271) | pig gut metagenome | biome: pig gut; feature: pig-associated habitat; material: faeces | place: China | collected 2013
ATCGTAAATTTCGACCGCCTCAACTCTGAAATTGCTCAACACAACAGCCTCATTGCTTGCCGGATTGGGGTAAATGCTGCAAGTCGAAGCCAACTCAGCCTCGCTCAAACCGCTTGTTGAAGGCATTACCACTATTGGATTGAAGTTCAAGGTGGAGTTTTGAGCAAAATAATATACCGTATCGTCGCAAAAACGCCTCCACTGACCACCCTGTTTTAACCAAGGACTTTCACTATTCTGACAACCAAAGATTGTATCGTTCCAAACAGTATCAAAAACACTGAATGTGGCATTATAATTCAGCCAAGGTGCAGGCATAGGTGTGTCTCCCCAAAAATGCAAAGCAGTATCGCTGATATTGAAATAGGTTTCTCCCACTATGATAAAGTCTTTCAAGGTTACAGAAGTGTTAAAGAAATAATTGGCACGGCTGTCGCGAGTGTTGCCCGGGCGTAACGCCGCAGGAAAAACAGGAGCAGATGCAAGTTCTTTGAAGTCATCTGCTTCTGATGTGATGTAAAAATTTTTGTTCAAGCCGTTAATATCTCCTCTTACTTGGGCTGCAACGCCTATGACAGTAACAGGACTGTCAAAGTGGAAAGGTTGTCCGTATGCCTCAACAGCATAACTATTCTTTCCGAAGAAACTACCGTCAAGACTAAACGGGTAATAGGTTACAGGCATCTGATAAATAGAATCATAACCATCAACAGGTTCGTATAAATACCTCATCAGGCGATGATAATACTCTTCCATTGTTCCGTAAGCAAAATGATTATCAGGGATTCTATAATTCCAAACAGTCTTATTGCACGATACAAAATCCGGATGATGAAAAACCACAACAGTATCGTAATAGGTAACAACCATTGTGTCTTCGCTTACTACCTCAATAATTTGTGCTGTCTGCGACCATACAGACACTGCCATAAATACAGCAGATAAAAACAAAATTACTCTTTTCATAATCCAAAATATTTTAGTTAAAGAATGATTTAACGGCACAAATATACGACAAAATAGTAAACCGATCAAGAAATTTGCAAAAAGATTTTGTCATTTGCAAAAGAAGCTATCGCAAAAGCTCATTCCACAACACTCAAAAGCCGCAATGTTTCGCCATTTAACCAACTGATTTTCAACTCTTGGTAAGATACAAAAATAAAACGCCGTTTTGGAAAAATAAATCGGCGTTTTATTTTGGCAAAACGGCGTTTTGTTCGACTGAAACGGCGTTTTGTTTTTCAATGTCGAGATTTGCAGATAATGTTTGTAGTTTTCGGGATTGTCGTTTTGTTTTTGAAATTATGAGTATCTTTGCAGGGTGTAAACAGAATAAACAATCGAAGAATGAAAATCATATCTTACAACCTCAATGGTATAAGGGCGGCGGTGAAGAAGGGCTTTTTGGAATGGCTTGAAGCCTCAGAAGCCGATGTTGTGTGCATTCAGGAAACCAAAGCTCACCAAGAGGACATTCCTATTTTGGAACTGAAAGCCGCAGGTTACGAGTATTATGGTCTTTCTGCCAAGAAGAAGGGTTACAGCGGTGTTGCCATTTTGACTAAACGTACTCCCGACAAGGTGGTAAGGGGTATGGGAATAGAAAAATATGACAATGAGGGTCGCTTTATTCGTGCCGACTTCGGCAAGCTGAGTGTGGTGAGTGTGTATCACCCTTCTGGAACAAGCGGAGACGAACGTCAGGCGTTCAAGATGCAGTGGCTTGACGATTTTCAGCAATATGTTCATGCGTTACAAAAAGAGCGTCCGTTCCTTGTGTTGTGCGGCGACTACAATATTTGTCATCGTGAGATTGATATTCACGACCCCGTTCGCAATGCAAAGTCTTCGGGTTTTCTTCCCGAAGAGCGTCAGTGGATTGACAGCTTTATCAAGAGTGGTTTCACCGACAGCTTTCGCTACATCAACAAAGATGTAAAAGATGCCTACTCTTGGTGGAGTTTCAGAGCCAATGCAAGAGCCAACAACAAGGGTTGGAGGATTGATTACTGCATGGTGAGCGATGCTTTCAAAGACCGCATTGTCGATGCGGCGATTATTCCTTCGGCAGTCCATTCCGACCATTGCCCGATAAGCCTGACGATTGAAGAAGAATAACATACAAAAAGACAAACATTGATGAAAAGGAGAATAGTTTACCTATCGCTTGTGTCGGCAGTGTTGCTTGCGGGCTGTGTAAGCTCAAAGAAGTATGCCGAACTCGAACAAACAAGCAACAAGTGTGCAAAACAGCTCTCTCAAACCAAGATGAACCTCAAAGAAGCCCAAAGCAACAATGAGGAACTCTCTCGTCAGCTTGAGCAGAAGACCAAGCAATTGACAGATTTGCAGAGCGAAAGAGACAACTTTCAATCTGAGAGTGAGCGTTTGAAGCAAGCCAATACGGAGGCGGCCTCACGGATTGCAGCTCTCGAAAAACAGTTACAAGAATCTCTCAAATCAAAGAGTTCAAACCTCCAATCGCTGAACGAAGAGTTGCTCAAAACAAGAGAAGAACTCTCAGAGAGCAAAGAATTGCTCCTTGGCAAAGAAAGCGAATTGAAGAGCCTGCAAGATAAGTACTCACAGAGCGAGAAGACACTTGGCGAATTGCAAGACAAACTCAAAGAGAAGCAGGCAGAAATGGAAGCCCTGCACAAGAAAATCAGTCAGGCACTTTTGGGATTTGCCGACAAGGGGTTGAATGTGCAGACAAAGGACGGCAAGGTTTATGTTTCGATGGAAGAGAAGTTGCTCTTTGCTTCGGGAAGCTGGAGTGTGAGCAGCGAAGGCGAGAAGGCACTCGGAGAACTTGCGGCTGTTTTGGCTGCCAATCCCGACATCAGCATAATGGTTGAGGGACATACGGACAATGTTCCGATGAAAGGCAGAAACCAAGTGAAAGATAATTGGGATTTGAGCGTGATGAGAGCGAGTGCAATCACCAAGATACTGTTGAACAATGAGAAGATAGCTCCCGAAAGAGTAATTCCATCGGGAAGGGGAGAGTATTGTCCGCTTGTCGAAAACAGCTCTGCCGAAGCAAGAGCGAAGAATCGCCGTAGCGAGATTATTCTTGCACCAAAGACAGACGAGTTGTTGAAGATGTTAGAGTAGAAGAATGTTTTTTGTTGCCGATTGTCTGTCAGCAGATTTTGCCGGCAAAAAAACAAGGAGAGGGGTTTCGATTGCTTGAAATCCCTCTCCTTGTTTTCTGTTTATGCGATACTCAAAAATTGAGTATGCGGTAGGTTATGTTCAAATTGATATTGGTAATGTAGGGGTCGTCATCATAGCCTTTGGAATAGGAGTATTCACAAGATGCTCCCACGCCCCAGCGATAGTTCCACTTCGGAATAAAATACTTGTAAGAGATTTCGCCTCCGATTTGAAAGTGGTTTGTGGTTTCGTCTTCGTGAGAAATTCCGCCAAATGTATAGAAATCTGTGGTCTGATGAACAAAACCGACAACAAGTCCCAATCGGAGCTGATGTGCATTGGATTTGTTCAAAAAGTTATAGCCACATACGGCAGAGACTGAGTAAGCAAAGCGATTTTTCGGATACTTGGCTCTAATATCCAAAGGATTAACCGACATAATCTCCTGCGGGTCTTGTGCTTTGTCTGCAATGAGGGTGTTGAACCGCATTCGGGCAAACGCAATATTTCTAAAAGACAACTCTACAGAAGGAATGTAGTTCAACCAAATCTGACTTGTTGTGTGTCCTGTCGGATTTTGGTAATGGAAATCTGCAAAAGGTATTAAGTCCTCTTGAACTGACAAGGTGAAGTTCTTATTGTCCTTTTGCGAATAGCCGCTTGTGCAAAGCAGAATGCCAAGCAGCATAAATAAAGCTGATTTTTTCATATACGTTATTTGATTTTTACTATTTTTTCTACTTCATTATTACATCTTACAAAGTAAACACCGCTAATGGAATAATTTGAATTTTCAGGCAAAACATACCAACCATAGTCGCATTGAAAATCTTTTAGTTTTTGCCCGGTAACACGAATTTGAGTGAATGTTATAATACATAGCACGATCACAATTTTGAAAAAATACTGCTTGTTCATAACGTTCTTTTTTGCAAAGGTACAACCAAAAAACGATTTTAAGATTTTTTGCCTGAAAAATGTATTTGAAATCATTCTATTTTTGTGGGAAATTTGTTGCAGGTTTTCAGGTCTTGCGTTTCTCTTTTTTGGCTGCCGGAAAGAGAATATTGTTCAATATCAGCCTGTATCCGCAGGAGTTAGGGTGCAAATCGAGGTCGGTTACGGGGTCTCCGATGTAGTGAGAGTAGTCTTCGGGGTCGTGTCCTCCCAAAAAGCTCCACGTTCCCTTGCCATAAGTGCCGTGAATGTACCTTACCTCTTCGGCAGACTTGTTTTCGCCCAAAACAATGACCTCAGGTTTGAGGTATTTCTTCATGAAGGCAGTGCTTTGCCCCATAAAGCCGTGAATAACCCTGCTGTGGTTCTGTGTAAGCATCGTCGGAATCCAATCCCACTTGGCAGAAAAGTCAAAAAGCACGAAAAAGTCGTTCTTTTCGTTGAACTTCCTCGAACGAGACGAAGGAACATCAATGTCGGACACCTCGTAGGTGTATGGATCTGTAACTATGTGAAAATCTTTGAATGCAAAGCAGTTGGCATAGTTCAATTTGGATTGTGCATCGGGGTCTATGGGGTCGCCGTCAAACATACTCTCGCAAATATCCACCCCTTCGGCTGCAAGGGCTATGTCAAACGAATCGGGGGCAGAACACATTGCAAACATAAATCCTCCTCCCAAAACAAAATCTCTTATCTTTTTGACTACCGCAAGTTTGAGTTGGGATACTTTTTGGAAGCCGAGGCGGTGTGCAGTCTCGGTTTGGGTGCGTACATCGTCAATGTACCATTGCTGATTGCGATACTGAGACCAGAATTTGCCGAATTGTCCCGTAAAGTCTTCGTGGTGAAGGTGCAACCAGTCGTATAGCGGCAACACTCCGGAGAGAACTTCTTCGTCATAGACCACATCGTAAGGTATTTCGGCGTATGTGAGAACCAAAGTAACGGCATCGTCCCACGGAAGTTTGTTTTTTGGTGAATAGACGGCAATTTTGGGTGCTTTTTGCAGCTTTACCACGTCTTGATTGACCTGAGGAAGTGATATTTGTTCGATTATGCCTTGGTATTGCCCCTCGCTCACAAGATAGTAGCTCACACCTCTTAGTCGGCATAGGGTTTCGGTCGTTTGGTCTGCCCTCATGGAGAAAGCACCGCCCTGAAAGTTCAGCAGCCACTCCACTTCATATTCCTCACTCAGCACCTTGTAGGCAATACCGTATGCTTTCAGGTGGTTTTTCTGACTTTCGTCCATAGGGATAATAAGATATGCAGCCCTGCAACCTGCTGACATCAACACAAAAGCAAGGAATATCAGTGTTTTTATTCGTTTTGCCAAACAAAAATGTGCTTTGGTTTGTCTCATTGTGTCGTATGATATGATGATTGTCTGATTTCGGTAAGGTTGAAACGAAATTGTGTTAAAACGGATTGTCTGTCTCTTCGTAGTTCATCTTCGATTCGACAAGGGTGCTGTCAAAAGAATTGTAACCAATGTCGTCCATTCGGTTCTCGAAACGCACATATTGGTTTATGAAGTTAAGGTCAGCTTCGCCCACTTCGCCCGCACGATGCTTGGCAATGATGACTTTTGCAAGTCTTTCGTCGTCTTCGCCTCCTTCTCCGTAGTATGCGGGACGATAGATGAACATAACAATGTCGGCATCTTGCTCAATAGCACCCGATTCTCTCAAATCGCTCAACACAGGCTTCTTGCTGCCGCCTCTTGTCTCCACTGCACGAGAGAGTTGCGACAAAGCGAGAATGGGAATGCTCAACTCCTTTGACAGAGCCTTCAACTGCCTTGAAATATATGATATTTCCTGCTCACGATTGCCGCCTTTGACCGCATCTCCTCCCTGCATGAGTTGCAGATAGTCGATGAATACCATTTGTATGTCGTACTTTTGTTTCAATCTTCGGCACTTTGCCCTAAGTTCAAAGATGGTTAATCCCGGGTTATCGTCAATATAGATTGGTGCTTTGACAAGAGAATTGGTCTTTTCTCTGATATATTCTTTTTCAGCTTCGGAAAGTTTTCCGTTTGCTTTGAATTTTCTTCCTTCGATGCTCGTTTCGGCACTGATAAGTCTCGAAGTAAGTTCGCTTGCCGTCATTTCGAGAGAGAAAATTGCCACAGGCTTGTGAAAATCGACCGCCATATTGCGGGCAATGTTGATTGCAAGAGCTGTTTTTCCCATTGCGGGACGTGCAGCAAGGATAACAAGTGTACCCTTTTGAAATCCTCCTATTTTATTGTCCAAAGTCCTGAAACCGGTAAGCAGTCCGGACGCATCTTCGGCAAGGGTTTGGTTCTTCTCAATGTCCATAATAGTGTTGCGAACCAAGGTATCCATACCCAAAATGTCCGAATTGAAGTTACTGTCGTTGATTTCCAAAAACTTTGTCTCGGTTTTGTCCAACAAATCCAACACATCGCTTGTCTCATCGTAAGCATCGCGAAGCGTTTCGGTCGAAACGCGAATGAGTTCTCGCTGAATGTATTTTTCGGAAAGCAGACGCACATGATATTCTATGTGAGCCGCCGAAGTAATTCGGGAAGTGAGGCTTACAAGTTTGTAGTTGCCTCCGACGGCTTCAAGGCTTCCGTTTTTTTTCAAGCTTTCGCTCACCGTCAAAATATCGACAGGCTTTCCCTCGGCAAACAAATGACTTATCACTCTGAAGATTGTTGCATTCTCTTCCGAGTAAAAGTATTCCGGTCTTATGATGTCGATAGAATTACTCAAAGCATCTTGGTCCAAAATCAAAGCTCCGAGAACCGATTCTTCTATTTCGGTTGCCTGAGGCGGCATATTGCCGTTAATGGCAAAGGCTTGTTCGTATGTCATTGCAGCCCTTGCCGCTCTGTTTGTTCTGTTTGTGGTATTCATTGCAAGTGCAAAGATAAGATTTTTTTGACTTACAACAATAGTTTCTTATTCGTTGTGGTAGGGTTCTCCTTTCAAAATTGTGAATGCCCGATATATCTGTTCGACTACAAGAAGCCGTATCATCTGATGAGAAAAGGTCATTCGACTTATTGCAATCCTTTCGCCAATTTTTTCATACACTTTGGGAGAAAAGCCAAACGCTCCTCCGACAACAAAGGCCAGCGTTCTTACTGAGGCATTCATTTGTTTTTCAAGATATTTTGAGAACTCCATGCTTGAGAACTCTTTGCCTTTTTCGTCCAAAAGAACGACCTTGTCGGCTTTTTCAATCTGTCGGAGTATCATTTCACCCTCACGTTCTTTGAGTTCGCCGACAGAAAGGTTCTTTGCGTTCTTCACATCGGGCAGTGTAATAATCTCAAAGCCTGTGTAGTGAGACAATCTCTTGACATAAACCTCCACCCACGAGCGAAGATGCTCGCTTTCGCTCTTTCCGACTACAATAAGTTTGATGTTCATCGTTTTAATCGCTCGTTTTTAGTGTTTCAAACGCTTCAAAAAATTATACAGTTTGGAGTAGTGCTTCTCTATCATCATGTATGGTGTCTGTTCGGCACCGAAATGTCTTATGAAAGTCTCGATAGACCTCATCACAGAGCCGTTGAAGTTGTATTCTTTGCAGCCTTGTGAGTGTGCATCACAGAGTATGTGCCACAAAAGCAGGGTTGCGGCGTTTGAAGAGCGACATTCGGGGTCTGAACCGGAGAAAATCCCCTGCCAAACCTCACCTCGACCTACCACATAGCTGACCGAATGAACCTTACCTGAGCTGTCAGATATGGAATAGCGTCTGCTCATTCCTCGGCTTGCGGCAGCTCTTTCTATGTTTTCAAACTCTGCAAAGGAGAAAGGACACTGCATTCCTTGTCTTTGGTAAGTCTTGGCATTTACGTCGTAAAATTCTTTGAGCGGAAGGTCTGTTCGTATTTCAAAGCCTTCCTTTTCCAATTTTCGTATGCGTTTTTTGACTGATGAATCGATTTGTGAAAAGGTGTAATCCAAGTCTTCAAGGTGTGTGAAGCGATATGTGTATCGTGTTGTCTGCTTGTAGCCGTGCCAATAGAAGCCCAACCATGATGTGAAGCTGAAATGCAACATTGATTGGAAGTAGGCAGGTTTTATTTTGTCGATTTGTTCTGCAAAGAACTCCATTGCCTTAATTTCCAAGGCGTAACGGTTCAGCCTTTTCAGATTTTCGGGATATGCAATCCACAGTCCCGTCGTGGGAGTGAGCTTTGGCTGCAAAATTGTGGTAAATCCATATTTTTTGTGCCTGCCGTAGGGCATTGCAGCAAGGATATTGTCTTTTTCTTTGTACAGCAGTGCGTCCCAATCCTCACAATATACGGCGTCCAACCACCATGGTTGCAGGAAAACGGGCATATCGGGTGTTTGTTCGCAAAATTGTCTGTACTCTTGCTTGTTTGCGTTTGTCATCTGTTACAAATACTCTTTTAGTTGCAAACGCAAATCGGACAAAACGTTCATATAGTTTATGTAAGCCTTGTACGGACTGTCGTAATGGTTGAAGTATTTGTGTACATCGCCGTCGGAGAACCATTTTGTACACATATAGTAGAAGTTGTCGGAGGTTTGCAGACGTCTCCAAGCGTTCAAAATGTTTTCATCGCCGCTTTTCATAACAGCCTCTTTGAGAGAGTAGAGTTGTGCGAAGCTGTCGTTTTGCAAATCGTTGCCGAGCCATGCCGTAAGGTCTCTTTCTTCGTCTGCCCAGCTCATAGGACTGACTGAACTTACCTTGTCTCTCACAGTATAACGCTCTGCCACTTCGCTCGGAGTTGCAAAATCGAAATCACTTCGGTTCAATACCTCAAAAGGAAGGTGTTCCAAAAAATCAAATATGCCGGTTTGCTGCCACTGGTGCTCACCAAAGGTTTCGTAATCCATGAAAAGGTTGATGCAGTCGGGATTTTCTATTTGCGAAAGCCACGAAACAAACTTCTCACTCGTAAGAGGAAATCCCTGCCACGAGTGTTGAGAAAAGCGAAAGGCAATATCATCGCTCAGTTGGAAGTTTTTCAGCAGCAATGTGAGGTCTCCGTCGGGATAGTTGGCATAAACATAGTTCGGACTTCTCCATGCAAGCACATGTTTTGCACCTTCGGCAAGTTGGACTTTGAAGCCCATTTGCTTGACGCTCTTTGCAATTTCGTCGGAGTAGATAAGCTCGGTATTTCTGAACACTTTAGGCTGATAGTCGAAGAGTTCGGCAATTTTTTTTCGGTGCATATCGACTTGGCTAACAAATTCGTCCTTGTCAATAAGGCTCGCAAGAGAGTGGTAGTAGGTTTCGTTCAAAAATTCGACGCAACCTGTCTGTGCCAAAGCCTGAAAGCTCTCAATCACTTCAGGAGCGTAGAGACTGAACTGCTCTAATGCCGTTCCCGAAATGGAATATGCAACCTTGAAACGTCCTTCCGTCCGCTCAATGAGGCGGAGTATCAACTTGTTTGTCGGAAGATAACACTTTTGTGCAACGCGTTTGCAAATCCAATCGTTTTGCAAATCGTCAAAGTAGTTGTGTTGTCTGCCTATATCGAAAAACTTGTACGCTCTGAGCCTGAAAGGCTGATGTACTTGAAAGTAAAAACATATCGACTTCATATCTGAGGTGTTTTGTTTGCTATTTGGTTATATAATTCGCTCAGTTTGTCGGCCGCCTTGTCCCATGTGAGGGCGGCAACTTCTGCCTTACCTTTTTCGCAAAGCATATCTGAGAGGGCTTTGTGGCGACCTATCGAATAAATTGCATCGCTCATTGCATCTATGTCCCAAAAATCGACCTTGATTGCATGGGTAAGCACTTCCGAAACGCCCGATTGACGGCTGATAACGGCTGCCACTCCCGAACTCATGGCTTCCAAGGGTGCTATTCCGAAGGGTTCGGAAACGCTCGGCATGACAAAAACGCTTGTCTCTGCCAACAGCTGTTTTAATTCGTCGGGTTTCAAAAATCCTGTGAAAAAAAAGTTCTCGCTGATACGCTTTTTTGCAACCAGAGCGGTCATTTTGTCGAGCATATCGCCGTCTCCCGCCATCACAAAGACAAAATTGCGGTCTTTTTCGAGAACCTTGGCAGCTGCTTCCACAAAGTAGTCAGGTCCTTTTTGATAAGTAACTCTTCCGATGAAACTTACGATTGTTTTTCCGAAGATGTTGTCTTCCATTTTTTTGTTGCAATTTTGTGGTTCGACACCATTGTGAATGCAGACGACCTTTGAGGAGGGTTGATTGTATTTTGTGATTATCGTCTTACGCGTAAACTCGCTCACACAGACGATTACGTCCGCTGCCTCCATACCTTGGCGTTCCAATTCATAGACTTGTCGATTTATATTCTCGCCGCTTCGGTCATATTCTGTTGCATGGACATGGACAATCAATGGTTTGCCGCTTATTTTCTTCGCTACCTCGCCTGCTTTGTAGCAAAGCCAGTCGTGAGCGTGGATTATGTCATAGTCTTTCTGCTTTGCAAGACTGCCTGCCACCATGGAATAACGCCTTACCTCCTCAAACAAATTGCTGCCATATCCACCCTGTAAACTAACTGAAAATGTGCGTTTTCCAAAAGGGCGTTTCACTTGACTGAAAGGGCGTTTTGTTTCGCTGAAACGACCTTTTGGATTTTCAAAACGGCGTTTCATTCTTTCGGCATAGTCTTGCTCGCTTTCGTATGGTATCATTGTGCTTGCAATCGGGAGAAATGAAAGACTGCTTTCAATCTTTGATATGTCCTCGTTGCATGGCAATTCAAATTCTCCGCTTGCCTGACAGAGTTCTGCTCCGTTTGTCGGCTCATCTCCGTAAAGACGCGGAACGACAAAGTCAATCGCTATACCTTTTCGGCTCAATGCTTTGGTCAAACCATGACAGGCTGTTCCCAAACCGCCCGAAATGTGCGGCGGATACTCCCAACCAAACATCAGTACTTTCATTCTTTGTCCTCCTTTGCCTTTTTGTATTTGTCAATCAAGTATTTCATTCTGCAAACCTCCGCAACACTCCACGCTTGTGAAATGCTGCCTCCGGGAGTGTAAGGAGGATTGCCGTCAAAGACCTCTGCAATACTACCCACACAATAATCGGTCAATATATTACCAAACTGTCGGTAAAGATGTTCAACATAATTGACAGCATTGCTGCCATACACATTGAGATATGCTTCTGCAAATGCCCCGATGAGCCAAGCCCACACTGTGCCGTTGTGATATGCTCTGTCCCTTTCGGGTTGCGAGCCTCTGTATTGAGGGTGGTAGTCGGCAGAAGTGGGAGAGAGTGTCCTAAGTCCGTAAGGGGTCAGAAGCTCTTGCTTTACCTTTTCGACAATGAGCTGTCTTATTTTGAGACTGAGGCAGGTGTATGGCATACTTACTGCAAATATCATGTTGCAACGAACGGAGAAATCTTTCTTCATGCCATATACACAATCGGCAAGGTAACCCTTTTCCTTAGACCAAAAAGTCTGTTTGAAATGTTCGGGAAACTCGGCGGCAAATTCGTCCCAGCGTGCAGTCTCTCCGTCTTGGCAGGCAAGGGTTGCAAGTTCACGATAAAACATCACTGCATTGAACCAAAGAGCATTAAGTTCCACCGCATAGCCGTTGCGTCTTGTTACAGGCTCTCCGTCAATTATAGCGTCCATCCATGTAAGTGCCGCACCCTCTTGAGATTGCCACAAAAGGAAATTGCTGTCCATTCTCACATTGTTTGTTCCCTCCGAAAAGGTGTCAAGAATTTGTTTCATGACATCCTTATACAAGGTCCAGACTTGTTCTCTTGCATTGTTGGCGTAAGCATACTGTTGAATGCACCAAAAGAACCATAAAGGGGCATCAACACTATTGTAAGCAGATTGGCTTCCCGAACCGATATTTGGAAAAAAGCCGTTTTGGAAATCTTCCAATTCGCTGTCGATTGCCATTCTGAACATACGCCAATCTCCTATTGCCATACAAAGTCCGGGAAGCGAGATGAAAGTATCTCGTCCCCATCTTCCAAACCAAGGAAAGCCCGCAACAACATCTACCTTTGTTCCCTTTTGAGCAAAAAACATTCTTGCAGCACGTCTCAAAATATCCTCCATGCTTTCAATCGGAAAACGAAAACGAGTTTCCTTGACAAAGTCTCGGCTCAAAAGGAAAGGATTTGCCTCTTCCACTCCGCAGGAAACATAAAGACTTTCGCCGGGTCGGAGAGTTGTTGTAAATTTCCCCGGAGAGAGCAAATCTTCAAGGTAATCATATCCTCTTTCCTGCTCTCTTATGTATTCAAAGTTGTAGTACCAGTAGGGTAGATGTTGATATTCCACTTTTTTTGAGAACTGTATGTAGAGCGGAGTGTAGTTTTGGTACATTCGGAACTTAATTCCTTGTGAGGTATTCTCGTATGAGGTGTCGGCAGTGTCATTTGCAATGCTCAGACGGTGGATTTGTCTGAATGCAAGCAGAGGCATGAGTTCCAAAACCACATCTTCGTCGGCACTTTGCAGGGTATATTTTATCAAAAGCCTGTCTTGCTTTTCTTGAAAGAGCATTTGTTTGAGCAGAACGGTGTTTCCTACCTTGTAAGTGTGAGTTGGCAACAACCCAAGCTCATAGCTTTCCAAGTATTTGTGTCCTTTGGGGTTATAGACTCCGTCTTTGTAACGGTGAAGTGCAAGATGAAAAGCCTGATTGTTTTGAATGATTGTTTCATCAAGCGAAGACAGAAGAACATGGTTTTGATTATCGACTTTGGGTTGTGGAACTATCAAAAGTCCATGGTACTTCCGTGTGTTGCAACTTGGAAGAGTGGTACAAGAATAAGCGTTTGAGATATTGGCTCTTAATACCTCTCGTTGCAAAGAGTATTCCAAGTTTGAGATTTCGTTCTTTGTAAATACTATTTTGTCCATCTTACTTTTTTCTCTACTCTATAAGAGATTTTATGTCTTTGAGTGAAAGTATCCTTGCGGGGAAAGCAGCCAATACAATCAGGCAAAGCGAAATTGCAATCTTCACAATCCACGAAACGCACAGCAGTTGGTGAACGCCGATTGCACATACTGCAACCAAAACAACGTAAGACAATACTTTCAAACAATATTTTATTTCAAATTTTATGCCGAAGGTTTTCAGTGCAAGCACAGCTTGCAGAATTGCAGTAACGCTTTGAGTTATCAAAGAGGTGATTGCAGCTCCGTTTTGTTCAAACGAAGGAATGAGAATAAAGTTCAAACCTATATTCATGAGCATTCCTGCTCCTGCAATGATGTTGAGGTGCTTCAAAGAGCCGTTTGCAGTCAGCAGAGTGCCGAAGATGTAGGTCATTGATATGGGAATGAAACAAAAGCACAGCAGTCTGTAAACAGTGGCACTTTCTTCTATGTGTTTGGAATAAAGAAGTTCCATAAGCTCGTGGGAATAGAGAAGCGACACTGCGACAAATCCGAGTGTTATAATCAAAAGCAGGCTGAACGAAGCTCCGACAATTTCTTTTACGGGCTTGTTTTCCTTTATCATCTTGGCAAAAAGCGGCAGCAGAATGACCGAAAAAAGATATGAAACCATGTTTGCCGAATCTACAAGGCGAAACCCTGAAGCATAAATACCGGAACTTTTGCCGTTGTCATCAACAAGCGAAAGCAGCATCACCGAATCCATTCTGTTGTAACAAGCCATCAGAAGACCAAGTATTGCATACGGAAGTCCGTCTTTCAGAAGGAAAATTCCGAAACTTTTGTTGAGTTTCATTCTTACAAATCCTGTCTTGCTCAAACAGATGACAAGAGCAACCACAAAGGTGATGAACATGGTCAAAAATTGAGCATAGACCATTTGTTCTATCGTAAAGGAGGCTCTCAGACGCTTGTTCCAAAGTAAAAAGCTGCAAATAACAATCAGCAAAGCTCTATCTAATACCGACAGAATGCTGTCTGTTTTAAACATCATCAAGGCTGTGATATTGCTTCTGAAATATGAGATGAACGAACAGAGAACCTGCGTCAGGCACATCCAGAAAAGCATCTTTGTCTGCCAACTATCGTATCCTAATATCAAACCTGAAACAATCACCACAACGGTATATGCCACCGCAAGCAGAAGTTTGAGCGGTATAATGCGGGCAAAATATTTTCTCAGCAAGTTTGTGTGTTGTGCAATGGTACGATTGTTGTAGTTTATGATGCCAAAATCAAGCAGAATGTTAAACAGATAAGTGAAATTGAAGAGTGCATAATATACTCCGTAATCTTGGGCAGATACAGCGTTCTGAACACCTCGGTCGATGCCCAAAATCCAAAATGACTTTATCAATATATTCAAAGTCAATAGGAAGAATAGATTGGTAACAAAGAATTTCTTCATATTTCAATCGGCAAATTTACAAAAGAATTGTATCTTTGCCCTATCAAATCAACGTAAAAATACTACCAAAAATTGAGAATAGGAGTAAATACACGCCTCTTGATTGAGGATAAGCTCGAGGGAATTGGTTATTTTACCCTCAAAACGCTTGAAAGAATGACAGTTGCTCATCCGGAATGTGAGTTTGTTTTCTTTTTTGACCGACCGTATAATCCCAAGTTTGTTTTTGCACCAAATGTTAGGGCGGTCGTCATTCCGCTTCCTACACGCCACCCTCTTTTGTGGTATATTTATTTTGAGATTCTGCTTCCTGTCTATATCAAACGCTACAAGATAGACCTCTTTCTCTCGCCTGACGGATACATTCCGACGTGGGGAAAAACCAAAACCCTGCCTGTCATTCACGACATCAACTATGAACACGACCCTTCCTTTATGGGACGAAAGTCTTACCTCAGATACTACAAATATTTCTTTCCGATTTTTGCAAAAAAAGCCACAAGAGTTGCAACAGTTTCGGAGTTTAGTCGCAGGGATATTGCATCGGTTTATCAGATTGCAGAAAACAAAATAGACGTTGTTTATTCTGCAGCAAAGGAAGAGTACAAACCATGCTCGAAAGAAGAGATTGTCGCCACCAAAGCCCGATATACCGACTCGAAAGACTATTTCTATTTTGTGGGTTCGCTTCACAAGAGAAAAAATCTTGCAAACCTTTTCAGGGCTTTTGATTTGTTCAAAACAGAAACTCAAAGCGATGTAAAACTTGTTATTGTCGGCAGCAAAATGTGGTGGAAGGGTGAGGTGGCAGAGGCTTTTGAAGCAATGAAATACAAAGATGAGGTGATATTTACCTCTCGCCTTTCGACCGAAGAAGTAAACCGCATAGCCTCTGCAAGTATAGCTTGTATGTTTGTTTCTTTGTTTGAAGGCTTTGGAGTTCCTCCCTTGGAGGCTTTTCGTTCCGGAACGGCGGCAGTTGTTTCCGATGTAACGTCAATGCCGGAAATTTGCGGCGATGCAGCTTTGTATGCAGACCCTCTTGACCCCGATGCAATCAAACGAGCAATGATGCAACTATATTCCGACCCCGATTTGCGGCAAAGCTGCATCGACAAAGGAAGAGAACAAGCAAATAAATTCAGTTGGGATAAAACAGCAGACCTATTATGGAACAGCATAATCAAAACTATTCAACAGTAGAACAGATATACGATTTATATCTTCGTTACCCCCATATCAGCACCGATTCTCGCAACATAAAACAAGGCGATGTCTTTTTTGCTCTGAGAGGAGAAAATTTTGACGGCAACAATTTTGCTCTCCAAGCCTTGGAGCAAGGAGCTGCGGCAGTGGTTTCAGACAGTGTGCAAGTATTTGAAAAATACCAGGAAACAGAACGGCGTGTCAGTGAAACAGAACGGCGTTCTGGCGAAACGAAACGCCGAGGTATTTTTTTCTTTTGCCGAGATAGTTTGCAGATGTTGCAGGAACTTGCCAAATATCACCGTAACAGACTCAAAACTACCATTATCGGCATAAGCGGAACAAATGGCAAAACAACCACGAAAGAATTGATTTATTCGGTTCTTTCTTCTGCTTTCAAAACTCGGGCAACCGCAGGCAATTTGAACAATCATATCGGAGTGCCTCTCACACTTCTTTCAATCACTGCCGATACCGAAGTAGCGATTGTTGAAATGGGAGCCAATCACCCGGGCGAAATAGCATTCCTTTGTTCGATTGCACGTCCCGACATGGGCATTCTGACAAACATAGGCACAGCCCACATAGAGGGATTTAAGAGCAGGGAAAACATAATTACGACTAAGAAAGCCTTGTTCGAGAGTGTGAAAAATTCTCATTCTTCAAAGGCACACCTTTTTGTCAATCAGGACGACGAAGCATTGAAAGACTATGATTTTGAAGCCAAAACGACATATTCTCTTGTCAATCCTTCGGACTATAAGGGCAGAAGCATCGACTGCTCGGGCTATGCAAGCCTTTGGATTGAAGACACAGAGATACAATCGTCGCTTGTGGGAAGCTATAATTGTTATAATATCTTGGCAGCCTACGTAATAGGACGACATTTCGGCATTGCAAAAGACCAAATCCGCAAATCAATAGAACAATATAAGCCTGCAAATCAGCGTTCACAGATATTGAAGACCCGAAGTAACACTCTGATACTTGATTGCTACAATGCCAATCCTTCGTCCTGCCGTTCTGCCATTGAGGCTTTTGCAAACATGAAAGCGGAAAGAAAGATGGTCTTTATGGGAGCAATGAGAGAGCTTGGTGAGGTGTCGGAACAAGAACACAAAAATTGCGTTGAACTCTTGGCAGGCAAAGACTTTGAACAAGTAATCCTTGTCGGTAAAGAATACCGCGGTCTGCAAAGAGAAAAAATGAGGTGGTTTGAGACTTCGCAAGAGCTTGCTGACACCCTCAGTGCAGAGCCGAAGATTGAGGGTTGCACGATTTTAATCAAGGGTTCGAGAACAACAAGAATGGAGATAGTGCAAGATGTTTTATAAAGTGGTGGGATTGATGTCGGGAACATCGCTTGATGGTTTGGATATGGCATACTGCGAGTTTGAAAAGCAGCAGGAGGGCTGGAAGTTCTCTATTGTCAAAGCTGAAACAGCAACCTATTCGGACAAATTACGTAGGCAGATAATTTCTGCTGAGACAATGAGCGGACGAGAGCTTGCACTCTTTGACGTACACTTGGGAGCATTCTTCGGACAGCTCGCAAGAGACTTCATAGACCGCAACGGATTATCGCCGGATTTCGTATGCTCCCACGGACAGACCATTTTTCACCAACCAAACAAAGGATACACGCTCCAAATCGGCAACCTTGCAGCACTTTGCAGCAGAGTGAGACTGACAACCATAGGAGATTTCAGAACAATGGACGTAGCTCTCGGAGGACAAGGAGCTCCTCTTGTCCCAATCGGAGACTTGCTTTTGTTCAAAGACTATGAAGACTGTCTCAACATAGGGGGATTTTCCAACATAAGCCACAAACAAAACGGCAATATCACTTCTTACGATATTTGTCCGGTAAATATAGTACTCAATTACCTCTGCCAAAAGATAGGACTGACGTTTGATGATGGCGGAAAGATAGCACAAAGCAACCCGATTGACGAAAAACTTCTTTCTCAGCTTGACGCTCTGCCATACTACAAAGACCTAAAATCAGGAAATTCTCTCGGAAAAGAATGGGTAGAAGAAAACATATTCCCGATTTTGGAAAACTCGTCAATAAGTGTGAAAGAACAAATTGCAACCTACACTCTTCATGCCGCCAAACAAATATCCCGAAACATCAAAGGCAGAACCCTTGCCACAGGAGGGGGAGCATACAACGATTATCTTATGAACCTGATACGTCAAAACACCACCTTTGCGATAGAAATTGCAGAGCGTACAATCACCGACTTCAAAGAGGCAATGATATTTGCTTTTCTCGGAGTATTGAGAGTAAGAAACGAAGCAAATTGTCTTCAAAGCGTTACGGGAGCAAGCCGTTCTTGCTGTTCGGGAACTATATTGCAATGGATATGATTGAAAAGACATAAGACCAAAAACGAAGATTTTTTAGCAGACATCAAGACTTTTTTGAAAACAACGAATAAAACAGAACATGAAACTCACACTCCGCATAAACCAAAACCCGGAAAGCGAAGAAGCACAAATCCTTTCGCTGATAAAGCACAAAGAGACCAAAGAACGAGGGTATGGTATGCTGATAAAAAAGTACTCTCAGAGAGTTTATTGGCAGGTAAGACGCATGGTATATGACCATGATGATGCAAATGACTTGACACAAGACATTTTTATCAAGGTGTTTGAAAACATCGAAAACTTCAACAATTCTTCCAAACTCTCGACATGGATTTATCGAATAGCATACAATCACACTCTAAACTTTATCAAATCCAAAAACAGGAAGATTTCTGATGCCTCATGCAGCTTTGAACAAAAGGTATTGAGCAAATTGGCTTCAGATTCGCTGTTTGAGGGTGACAGAGTAGAGCATTTGTTGCAGCAAGCCATACTTTCGCTACCGCCAAAGCAGAGAGCCGTTTTTCAGATGAGGTATTATGACGAGCTGTCCTTTGCCCAAATATCTCAAATCACCAAAACGACACAAGGAGGTCTCAAAGCCTCCTACCACATTGCGGCAAAAAAGATAGAAGAGTTCGTAAAAGCAAATTGCAACGAAGTCTGACCATAGTAAAAGTAACTTTTGAGTTTGTTCAAAAACAGTATCAAGAAACAAAAACAACCTTTCGATTAAACCAATCGAAAAACGAATTGTCAAATCGCATGAATAAGGAAAACAAAATGGATAAAAAACACAACCCTTTCAAAGTGCCGGAAGGCTATTTTGAACAATTAAACACCAAATTGTTGGAGAATGCAGAAAAGAAACACGTTTCAAGCCCCAAATTGTTCAGATATGTGGCAAGCATATCGGCAGTTGTAATTTTGGGACTTAGTGTGTGGATAGTGGCATTTCAAAACGACAACATAGACTTGAAACAAAACAACACCTTTTCCTTCCTTTTTAACGGCAAATCGGCACAAGAAAAGGCCGAACAAGAAGCTCTCAGAGCCGAAGAAGCCCAATGGCAGAGACACAAAGCCGAAATGAAACGCCAAGCAGAGCAGATTGTCTTTACCGAAGACGAACTGCAGTACTTGGAATACTTTGTTGAAGAAGATGAAAGAGAAGTGATATTAACAGAAACAGAAGATTGATATGAAAAAGACAATTCTACTGAGTTTGATTGTTGTTTTGTTCTCTGCAAATCTCTTTGCACAAGAGCAAGACAAGAAGATGAAGCCTCAACAAGTGAGAGAAAAAGTAATGAAGAAGAAGAAAGCACTCTATACCGAACGCTTGAACCTCACAAAGGAAGAATCAGACAAGTTTTGGGTCATCTACGAAGAATATGATGCAAAAATGTTCGCAATAAGAGACCATCAAATTGAACATTTGCATCGACTTAAAGGTAAAGATATACTCACTTGCGATGCTGCAACGGCAGAAGCATTCATCAAAACAGAAATGGAAACCGAAAGAGCCTTGCAACAAACAACTGCAAATTATGTCGAAAAATTTCAAGAGGTGCTTCCGCCACAAAAAGTAGCCAAGTTACTCATGGAAGAGCGTAAGTTTATGAAAGAACTTACCAAAGACTGCAAGCAAAGGCATAAGTAAACCAAGGCACAACACAGACATCATCAGCAGCAATGAGCCTTGTCATAGTCCTCACACTGCTTATTTCGGGACTGATTGTCGGATTTGTCAATACACTTTCGGCAGGAGGTACAGCCATATCCATTGCTCTCTATCTCGCCTTGGGCTTATCGCCTGTTGAAGCCAATGCAACAAACCGTATAGGCGTGCTTATGCAAAGCTCACTTTCGGCAATGCTTTTTGCACGAAAAGGGTATCTCAAACAGAAAAGAATATTTATCCTTGCACTTGCGGCAATGTTCGGGGCATTGCTCGGAAGCGTTTTATCGCTCCTCATACCTATGCAAGCATTTTCTTACGCAATGGGAGTAAGTCTTATTGTCATGCTATTCTTTCTTTTTACTGCACCTAAAAACTTTGATACAGACAACGAAGAAAAGCTCTCTGCAAAGAACAAACCACTACACTACATCGTCTTTTTCCTCATAGGCATTTACGGAGGTTTTGTTCAAGTAGGCACAGGCTTATTTCTTATAGCGGCAGGCTCTATGCTGCTCGGAGCAGACATCATAAGAACCAATGCAATTAAAGCCATGGTGATGACACTCTACACAATAGTTGCCATAATCGTCTTTGTGCAAGGCGGAAACGTCCATTGGAATTTCGGACTGTTGCACTCGGCAGGTACATTCATTGGTTCCTTTGTCGCAACACGCATCGCCTTCAAAAAAGGAGCTAAATTCATTCGTTACATAGTAATAGTTGTCATCATCTTCACAGCCCTTTACCTTACAGGACTGATAGATATGCAAACCATTTTCAAAACCTTGTTGAGGTAAGAGCTTTGTAGGTGCAAATCAATTTTTACAACACCGAAGATGAATCACTGTTTCACGAAAATAAAACGGCAAATAGTCATAATATACTCCTCTTTATTCTGCTGCAACGGCGAGTTATTTGCAAAATTGTTATCTTTGCAGACGGGTTGGGGAGAGTTGTAAGGCTCTTCTCATACTACTTGGCACAATGAAGGATTTGAAAGAAGCTTATCTTGTCGGCTTTGAATGGACTAAGTCTTCGCAGTCTTATTCTGTTGAATCTAAGTCGTGCAATGGTTGCTCGTCATATCAAGAGGCTCAGTGGCAGGGTGATTTGCCGCAAGGGTTCAGCCAAGAAGGGTTTTTGGGAGCTTGTCAAGTCTTGATTGTATGAAAAAAGATGTATCTTTGCAGTATGGTAAAGCCGTCGGAGTTGATTGAGAAGATTAAGGGAATAGATTTTAGGTTGTACTACAAGCGTTTTTATGTTTGGAGACGCAGACACCTCACTACTTATCAGTTTGTATTGATACTAAGTTTGTTGGTCGGTTTGGCAACAGGCTTGGCTTCGGTGGTGTTGAAGAATACTGTTCACTACACTTATGAATTGATAAGCGGATTTTCGTGGTTTTCTGCCGACAGAGGTAATATGCTTTTTTTGATGTATCCTGCCATTGGCATAAGTTTGACGGTTTTGATAGTCAAATATTTTATCAAAGATGATTTGTCGCATGGTGTGAGCAAGGTTATGTATGCTGTTTCGCGTAAGGGGGGCAGGTTGAAGCCACATCATTGTTGGAGTTCGATGCTTACATCTTCGATTACAGTGGCTTTTGGTGGCAGTGTGGGTTTGGAAGCCCCCATTGTTTTGACCGGCAGTGCCATTGCTTCAAATATTGCACGCTTTTTCCGTTTGAATACCAAATGGGTCATCATTCTCTTGGGCTGTGGTGCTGCAGGAGCTATTGCAGGAGCATTCAAAGCTCCCATAGCCGGCATTTTGTTTGTTTTTGAGGTGCTGATGATAGACCTTAGCATGAATGTGGCAGTGCCTTTGCTCATCTCTGCTGTAACTTCCTCCATTATATCATACTTTTTCTTCGGTCAGGGTGTACAATTTTATTATAAGGTCGATGCTCCTTTTGAGTTGAACAAGATTTTGGCTTTTGTGTTGCTTGGAGTTGTTGCTGCGTTTGTGTCGCTTTACTTTCTGAAAATCAACAAATGGGTTTCCAAGACGTTTCGTCCTTGGAGCAGAACCAACAAGGTTATCGTAGGCGGCATTGCCCTTGGTGTGTTGGTGTATCTTTTCCCACCTTTGTTTGGCGAGGGTTACTCTGCACTGACCGATTTACTTAACAACAATCCCGACAGTATGCTTCGCAACAGCTTTTTCTACTCTTATACCGATAACAAATGGCTTTTCCTTTTGATTTTGCTCGCAATCATCATTTTGAAAGCCTTTGCTACTTCTATAACCTGTGTTTCGGGAGGAGTGGGAGGAACGTTTGCTCCAAGTCTTTTCATTGGCGGCTTTTGCGGGTTTTTTGTTGCAAAAATTGTAAACATGACCGGCATTATCACAGTTGCAGAAAGTAACTTTGCTTTAGTCGGAATGGCTGCCGTGATGACAGGTGTGATGCACTCTCCTCTGACTGCAACCTTCCTTATTGCCGAAATCACCGGTGGATATGCACTCTTTACGCCCCTTTTGATTGCAACGACAATCGCATACGTTGTTGTCAAACCGCTCACCAAGTATTCGATTTATGCTGAGAGCCTTGCAAAGCAGGGCGACTTGATGACACACAATAAGGACAAGACAGCTCTGCATTTTATCGACAAGAGAGATTTGATTGAAACCAACTTTGTCATTCTCAGACCCGATTCTACTTTGAGGGACATCGTCCGTGCGGTAGAGAGAAGCAACAGAAACTTCTTCCCTGTGGTCGATAATGAAGGTGTCTTTAAGGGAGTGGTGGTTTTGGACGACGTTCGTTCGCTTCTTTTCCGCCCTGAGTTTTATGACAAGATTAAAGTCGAGAGCTATATGAGGTATTCGCCAATGTTTATTGCCGACATTGAAGAGCCTCTCGAAGACATTGTGCAGAAATTCATTGGTTCGGACCGATACAGCATTGTAATGGTCGATAAGGGTAAGTATCTGGGATTTATTTCTCGGGCAAATGTGTTTGCCACTTACCGAAGCTACATAAAGAAATACTCAAACGAATAATAAAAATCGAGGAATAAAATGAGAATAGCAGTTGTAGGAGCAACAGGACTTGTTGGCAGTGTGATGTTGCAAGTGTTGGAAGAAAGAGGATTTGCAGATTGTGAAATAATTGCGGCGGCTTCGCCAAAGAGTGTAGGTAAAAAGATTGCTTTTGCAGGCAGACAGCTGAGCGTTGTGAGTGTTGAAGAAGCGATTGAGAGTTGTTGCGACTTTGCAATCTTTTCTGCCGGCGGAAAGGCTTCAAAGCAGTACGCCCCTTTGTTTGCTCAAAAGGGTACAAGGGTGATTGACAACTCTTCGGCTTGGAGAATGGACAATGATGTACCGCTTGTTGTACCCGAAATCAATGCAGGAGTAATCAAAGCAGAGAATAAAATCATCGCCAACCCTAATTGTTCCACCATTCAGATGGTTCTTGCTCTTTCGCAACTCCATCGAACATATCGTATCAAGCGAATAGTTGTTTCGACCTACCAAAGCGTTACAGGAACAGGCGTCAAGGCTGTGCAACAGCTCTCTTGTGAACAGAGAAACGAACCTTGCCAAAGGGCATATCCATATCAAATTCATGAAAATGTGCTTCCCCATGGCGGAGACTTTCTTCCGGAGGGCTATACCACCGAAGAAGAAAAGTTGGTGAACGAAACCCGAAAGATTTTTAATGATTACTCTATAGGAGTGAGTGCAACGGTAGCCAGAGTACCGGTATTGGGAGGACATAGCGAGAGTGTGAATGTGGAGTTTTTTGAACCATTTACACTTTCTGATGTTTATTCTCTGTTGAATGCAACTCCGGGGGTGGTGGTTGAGGATAATCCCGAGGCAAATCTCTATCCCATGCCAATCAATTCCCGAGGCAGAGACGAGGTTTTTGTCGGCAGGGTGAGAAAAGACCCTTCGCAAGCCAACACTCTTAATATGTGGGTGGTGGCAGATAATCTCAGAAAGGGAGCAGCAACAAATGCAATACAAATAATGGAATATATTGCGGCGAATGTGAAATAGGAATGAAGAAAAGTCTCTTATTGGTATTCTTGTCCCTGCTTTGTATATGCTCGATGTCGCAAAACAAGGGAGAGTATTCCCTTTCGACATTCGGGCAGTGGGGCTGGGTTGTTCCGACAAACGGATTTCTTGGAGGGAATAATACCTCCAATACGCCTATTTCTCAAATGTATGTTGCCTCTCTGAGGTTTGTCAAGCACACTTCGGGAGACAAGTACTGGCATCAGTTGTATGACTACCCCTCGTTTGGAGTGGGTGTGTCGGGAGCAGCATTCAATGTTCCTAACCAGCTTGGCGAACCTTCTACACTTTATGCCTTTTTGTCCAAACCCATTGTCCAAAGAGGGAAATACTCTCTCTTTGGAGATTATTCTGTGGGCATTACCTATAACTGGCTTCACTTTACTACAGAACACCCGGAGCGTACGGCAATGGGAGCTGCGGCATCGTGCTATCTTGATGCCTCCTTTGTATTGAAGCGACAGATGGGAAAGAATTTTGATTTGGGCTTGGGGCTTTCCTTTTCTCACTACTCAAACGGAGCAATCAAGCGACCAAATCACGGTGTCAATGTACTCTCTGCCAAGCTCTCGGTAGATTATTTTCCAAAAGGTAAGGTGCAACACACAATTTTGCCACTTCCCGACTTTGAAGGACACATCATAGATTTGTGGAGCGGATTTGTAGGGTCTCACAACTTTCTCACGGTCCTTTCTTCCTCGGTGGTCGATGAACCTTACATCAGTCGCTCTTACTTTGTGTGCGGAATAGACCGAAGAGTTCTTTGGCGGTTTAACCTCAAACACTCCTTGGGACTTGGAATAGGAGTAGGATATGACCAATACGTGGGAACATCATACCGAGTGTTCAGCCGAAAGCCATATTTTTATGAAATAAATCATGCAGACCGATTGAACTTTTCGGCATACATCAGCTACGAATATCGTATCCATCGCCTCGGAATTGTTCTCGAACCAGGGATATACCTCTATAAAAACAAATTGGACGAAAGCAGGCTGTTGTTTCAAAGAGTCGGTTTGCGATATTACATGAAAAACTCCTGCTTTTTCGGAGCTAACCTGAGAGCAGCCCAATTCAGCGTTGCCCAATACATCGAATGGACCTTCGGTTACGCAATCGAGAACTGACATCGGACGTATTTTAATATGTCCTCATAGGAGGTAATATCTTATATACTTTTACTTTTAGCAATACCGATTAACTCTTAGCAAGCAAATTCTTTAACATTTGGCGGTCTTTTAAGCCGAAATGCCGGCGATTTTTTGAGGTCGGTCGGGCTTGGGGTCGATTTTTGCGAGTATTTGAGCGTTTAGCAATCTGTTGTGTTTCAGATGTTTGTAAAATAAGTGCTGATTTAGGTGCATTAAGTCTTGATGTGGGTAAAATAAGACTGCATCTTTTTGAAAAAAGACGAAGACTTAAGCTCACTAATCCTTCGTCTTTTGTGTGCTAACACTTCGTCTTTTTTCAAAAAGACTTCATGTTAGTGAGCAAAAACCCTGATGTTACTGAACCAAGACAAAACCTCAGTCCGAAAAAGCCTCATTTTACTCTCAAAACAGGTGAGAATTTGACTCAAAATCTTCGCTTAAAAACCTTGATTTTTATCGTCGAAAAATAAGGAACGAAGTTGTTATCTAACTTTTTAAGGTAAAAATGTAGTTCCATGCAACAAGAACGCTTTTACCTTCAGTGCAACTACGCTACAACACCACTATCTCGTGTTGTTGCTTACGCCAACTCTAAGCAGAGAGCGTATATGACTATTGGCGAAGGCAGATACACTATTAGCCGGATTTTAGGACGATTGACTTCAACTATTTATATTGTAGGTTGCTTCCCTGCAACATTTCTATATTTATGCGTCAATGATTGCTTTTATCAAACTCCTTATCGATAATAAGTGAGGTGAATAGCTGTCGCCACTTTTGGCAATGGGAGTGAAATCCAATTCACCAAATGCAGGAACTATATCTAACCTTGCGTTATAAACAAGATAGACAGATGAATCTTTCTTAGTTGTTACCATATCTGTCATTTCGTTTGCGGAAATAAGTTTCGGTCCTTTTCCATCGACGAAGAACGCAGCATATTTGTTGCTCTTGTTGTGAATAATGATATATTTGGCGGTGGTAAATCCTTCTACCAACTGCAATGTTGCACCATTCATATTCAGAGCTATACCAAGTTTGCCGGTCAGCTTCATTTTTGCCACTGCATTATCGAAATGTATTCCTTCCTTAGTTACACACAAAGCCAAATCACGCTCGGTTGATTTTATTGCTACTTGGTTGGTAGTGGCAGGTAGTACTTCATCGGGATTTTGTCCTAAATTGCAAGGCTTCACATAGAAGAACTCGGACAATGCTGATAGAATTTCTTTATTGTCGCCTTCAGGGTCATTGTTGTCCAATGCAAGCGAATAAGTCTTTTCGTCTGAAAATGGAGTATAAATTTTGCCAACAACTTGTTTGAAGTTGTGCCGGATATACTCTTCACCATCTACTCCCGGACGCGCACGCATGGCATAGAACTTATAATCCTTTTGTAACCAATCTTGTATTTCCTTGCGGAACTTGTTGCGAATATCATTTTTCCATTCGGCTTTCTGTGAGGTATTGTTCCTTGCATATAGTGAAAGTACAAAGAGAAAGTTTACATCATAGTGAAACAACAAGAGAGTATCACGATCAAACAAGCGATTTTTGAATTGTATTTGCTTGTGCTTGTTTTTCTTGCGGTCAGTTTTCTCAATTCCGTCATTAGAATAGTCAAACTCCTTGTCCATCTTTGCACTTATGAAGAAGTTTGGTATGATATTGTAGCCTTCCGTTACCTCATCGCGTAGTCGCACATCGGACTTTCTACCATCGTTGAAGATGTCTAAATTCCATTGAATTACATTTCGGGCGTATGTATATTGCTTGTAAATAGATTCTGAGGATAGTTCATGATCTATCTTATAATATTTACTATCACCGATATAGTATGTTTGTTTTGCTTTGCCATCAATCAGGCTTGGTGCAGAGAAAAGATGATCAACAATTTTTCCGTCCCCTTGTTTCTTTTCCATACCATCGGGAAGAGGTTTGTCTCCTATCAGTTCGTCAATGATAGCTTCAAAGACAATATAGAAATTCTTGACAAGCAAGTATTCTTTCTGTTCTGTGTTGATGAATATTTGTCGAGATTCGTCAAAGAATGCAAAGCAAAGTCTCCATAACTCCAATGCTTTGTCCGAAAAATATTTGTACTTGATTTGCAGAAGCCTTGTCTTGCCATAGCCTTTCAAGTAGGTTTCAAACATTTTACCCTTGATAAGGTCAAACTGACAATTTATCTCTTTGGAGAAGCCGTATGTATCTCCTATATAATTCAATATTGAGAAGAATATGACAAGCAATTCCTCATCGAAGTTTATTTGTCTTTTCTTGTTTATCGGGTTTAGGTAGATTGGGCGGTTTCTCTGTACTATGGCTGTTGTCTTGCCGATTGTTCGTGTCCAATTTATCTTATTCAATCCTGAATGAAGGTTTTTCAGTACGAAGAAGAAAAAGTTCTGATTCTCACGATTGAACTGTATCAAAGACAATAAGATGTCAAGATAGGTATTGCTCAGCCTACGCTGTCCTTTACCAATTTGTGCAATCTGTGCATAGTAAATAATGGAACTGTCGGTTTGTTTGTCATTCTTATAAACCACAATGGCACGATAAATCCATACGGCAAACTTGTAGATAAAATCTCGCTCTTTTTTGGAAAGAGGATTCTTTTCGTCAAGGTTTGCAATTTCTTCCGGTTTATACCTGCCGAAGACCAATTCCTTTCCGTCTGCAGAATTTTCGTTGCCTTGGAGCAATACTTTTGGAAGAATAAACACGCAGTCCCTCAAGAGACTATTATAATAATAGCCTACATAGTGTATTGACACCTTGCCCTCAATGTTGGTCAAAGGATCGATGCCGTGTAGAATGTCTTTCACATCAGCTACTTCGTATTGATATTCTTCAATAAGGATACGCATATTTTGTTATTCGTTACTCTCTTGTGGAAGTGGAGGTAGCTCTCCCTCACCTCCGGCAAATATATCAAAATCGCTTATATATAGTTTGTCCTGAATGATTCTGTATTTCTCAAATTCCGTTTCTGCAAATGCCTTGGCATATTCGTGGGAGATAGAGCCTGAATGATTCAACAAAGGTCGTTCATCGCTTGAAAGATAGGCATCAATTCGTTTTGCCCAATCCTCCATTGTCATTGGTATGTGTCTTTTGGCTCTGCTTTCTGCAAACTCCAACACAGCTGTAACAATGCGTCCCATATCTTCTATTTCATTTTGCTTCAAATAGTTCTTGGCAATGCTGACATCTGTCTTGACGATTATCCCGTCAGGAGCATTTTCCCATGTGGTCAGTCCCATATTCTCTTTATCAGCATCTGCACGTTCCACAATGAGTTCGGCAGCAGTATGTTTATGTACCGCATAATGCATTTTGTTTTGTATCTTCTTGAAAAATAGTCTTGTGGTAGGAGCATCTCGGTTGTAATCAATACTGGTGGCATAAATATCTGTCAATTTCTGATAAAACCTGCGTTCACTCAGACGAATCTCCCTTATTTCAGCTAACAAATGTTCAAAATAATCTTCATTGATGAATGAACCATTTTCCATACGCTTTTTGTCGATGACATATCCGCGTAACGAAAACTGACGTATCACGTATGTACACCATTGTCGGAACTGAGTTGCGCGTATGGAATTGACTCGATAGCCGACAGAGATGATGGCATCGAGATTGTAAAACAAGGTCTTTCGTGTAACTTGTCGTTCACCCTCAGTTTGAACTACCGAGATTTTCTCGATAGTTGAATCTTTTATCAACTCACCACAATCATAGATATTTTTCAAGTGCAATCCGATATTGTCCGTAGAGCAGTCAAAGAGTGAAGCCATTGCCTTCTGTGTAGCCCAAATAGTCTCGTCCTTATAGAGTACTTGTATTCCTTTCTCCTTACCTGTGGCAATGAAAGTCAAAAATTCGGCAGTACTATTTCTTATTTCACGTTTTTTTGCCATCATTCAAATATTGCTTGATTATACGAACATGATAGAAAAGGCTGTTCAGCCACCTTTGTGGAGAATGTCTTTCACATCAGCTACTTCGTATTGATATTCTTCAATAAGGATACGCATTGCTTATTATTTTGAATACTTGACAAACACAGTTCTCATGCGGAGCAAACGGTCGATATAGAAGTTGAAAATAGATTCCCAATTCTCTTTATCATCAAAATCAACATTAAACATGCGTTCGCTAATGTAACTTGATTTCTTTTCAGGCAGTTCTTTCCAATTATAAATGACTCCCATTTCTTGTTCTATTTCAGTCTTATGAGAGTATAAACGATGATATATGTCATTCGTTTCGTCAAAATAAACCTGTACCTCTGCCGCATTCTTCTTGCGTTGCTGTAGAGCTACAAGATAGAAATCAACCCCTGATACACAAAAGTTCTTCCAGTGGTCTTTACTTGCCTTCTTTACTCCGCCAAAGTATTTACTGAATTCTTCATTTTGCTGGCCGTAAGTTAGGAATGCTTCCCAAAACTCATATCTCCTAAGTTCAGTTGAACTCCAGTTAGATTTGTCTTTCTCCGTGTTTTCGCTTGTTTCTTTTTGACCATCATATTCTTCTGTGTCTTTGTCAATGGCAAAAGCGTTGGGGGCTACACCCAAATTCTTCAAAAACAGAGCTACATTCTCTTCCACAAATTTTGTTTCGTCCGTAGCATCTACCTTATAGAACTTGTCGAATGTGAGTTTGCCACCATTACCATCATCAAAGATAGTGTCGCTAAACTCATAGTCCTTGAAGACATCATTCCAAAGATAGAAAATCACCTTGCCTACAAAGGTGTCGGCAGCAATGACACCATCGCTGTCCGCCTTGCAGAAAAAGTAGCCGAGTTTCTTGTCTTCACTATTGGTTAGTGAACCAACCTTATCATTGATTTTCTCCAAGAACTGCCACCATTCATACTTGTTACTGTTTACTTCAATCGTCCAGTTCAGATTGGCGTTTGAGATAGGCATATATTGCCAGTCCCAACGACGCTTGAAGGCTGAGTCGATTGGGAATAGGCTCTGATCGCTGGTGTTCATTGTGGCCCAAATGTAGAGGTTGTTGGGCAGCAGAAGGATGTTGCCCTCCAGCACTTCTCGACATACATTTCTACCGATATACATGGCATTGATGCTGTCGCCATCAGCCAATGTCAATCCGGCAAAAGCCTTTTTCAACTGACGCTTCATGTCTGCATCGGCTGTGATGGGATAGTCTGAGAACCCCTGTGCATTGCGGTCGAGCAGTTGGAAAAGGTCACCGAATATCTGCGCACAGTTGCCGCGGTTGATTTCTTCAATCACGAGAAACTGTTTGCGTGGTTCTCCATCTTGAGCCTCGGCATACTTCTTCCATGCTGCAACGTATGCTTGAAGGAATGCTTGCGGAACAAATTCATACACAATCTTTGATTCCTTGCGATATGTACCATCGGCATTCTCAACAGGCACAGCCTTAGTGCCGATGACAGTCATCACCTCTTCCTCTACCGTTGTGGGCTTATATGCACCAACAAAAGTAGAGTAATCCGTGTCGGGATGGAATGTGGTGCGAATCACATCCTCGCCAGCCGTATCCCTATTGATTGTGTATGATTTGCCAGTACCAGGAGCGCCATAAAAAATTTGCTGGAAAGATTGATCGCCATTCCTCTGGTTGGATTTAGGTGACTCCGCGATAACTGTATGCTGTGTTTCTGTTTTACCAAGAATAATTTCTCTTGCTTTTAGGAAACAATAGTAGTACTTGAGGGCATTACTTCTAAAATATTGACTTGATTGCTGTGTATCAACTATATTGAACTCACTATCTCCTATAAGATCAAGATATATTTCTTTAATTCTTTCTGAACTATCAATATCAAAGATGCTTTTTATGTCTTTCCATTTCTCCGGATTATAACTAAAAAGTTTATCGACCTCAACAAAAGATACATAGCTATCTGCGGCGGTTTGTCCGATTAAGAAGTCAGACTTGTTTGATGGTCTTCTGGACAGTATGCAATTCCTTGTATATTCTATAAATTCATGCTTTAAATCATTTGAATTTGCCATATTTTATGCCGTATTTTCTGCAAATTTACTGCCTTTTTGCGGAAAAAACAAAAGTTTTTGACAGATATTGCATTTTAGGGCTTATTTTGTCGCTATGGGTATGAGTTTTGGGAATCTGTTTTTGCAGCAAAGCACCTCATACCTTGACGGAAGAGTAGTATGCTTGTGCAATAATGTACTATTATTCTGATTTCGGTTGATTGTTTCGGCGTTTTTTCCGTATCTTTGCAGTTTCAAAGAAGTGAAAATCAAAAATACAATAACAGAATAACAGAGATGAAAAAAACCTTAATTTCATTAGCAATGGCAATGACAACAACCCTTCTAATGGGACAAATGACGCCTCAGGAGGCTGCCAAGATTGAGGCAGAAAATCCTCTTGTAAAAGAATGGAATACTCCATTTCAAACTCCGCCTTTCAACAGCATCAAGACAGAACACTACAAACCTGCAATGCTTTATGCAATCGAGCAGGCAAAACGGGAAGTGAATGCGATAATTGTCAATCGCGCTCGTCCCGATTTTGAGAACACCATAGTGGCTCTTGAACGTGCAGGAGGCTTGCTCAATCGCATTTCGGGAGTATTTTTCAACATTAACGAATGTATGACTTCCGACCAACTGCAACAAATATATATGGAAATCATACCCGATTTGACTGCATACGGAAACGATGTGAGCATGAACCCTCTTCTTTTTGCAAAGGTCAAAGAGGTTTATGACCAAAGAGATGACATTGCTCTTACAACCGAACAAAGAATGCTTTTGGAAAAGACCTACAAGAGCTTCATTCGCTCGGGAGCTTTGCTTGAGGGTGCAGCCAAAGAAGAATACAGAAAGGTGAGCGAAGAGTTGAGTATGCTCACAAACCAATATCAGATGAATGTTTTGGCAGAACAAAATGCCTTTTTCTTAAACATAACCAACAAGAAAGACCTTGCAGGTTTGCCTGATTATGTGATTGCGGCTGCAAGAGAGGAAGCCAAGGCAAGGAAACAAAAAGGCTGGACGTTCACCTTGCAATATCCTTCTTTTTCTCCGTTTATGCAATATGCCGACAACAGAGACCTCAGAGAGAAAATGTGGAGAGCGTCAGCCTTTGAGGCAAACAACAACAACGATAAAGACAACAAGGAAATAGCACGCAAGATAGCCAACCTTCGTTTGCGTATGGCACAGTTGCTCGGCTACTCTTCTTACGCCGAATATGCTTTGGAGGAGAGAATGGCTCAAAATCCTCAGACTGTCAATAAGTTTATCAACGACTTGTTTGAAGCCTCCATGCCTTTTGCAGAGAAAGAGATGAAAGAAGTTCAAGACTATGCAAACGCACACGGATTTGTGGGACAAATCCAAAGATGGGATTTTTCCTATTGGTCTGAAAAATTGAAGAACGACAAATATGCAATGGACCCAAGTATGTTCAAACCATACTTTAAGTTGGAGAATGTCAAGAAGGGGGTTTTTGACCTTGCAGACCGCTTGTACAATATCGAGTTTAGGGAAAACAATCAAATAGAGAAATATCACCCTGATGTTACAGTATATGAAGTGTATGACAAGGCAGACGGCAAATTCCTTGCAGTGCTTTACATGGACTTCTTCCCGAGAGAGAGCAAACGCAGTGGAGCGTGGATGACTGCTTTCAGAGAACAATACATCGACGAGAACGGAAACGATGTTCGTCCGCTAATTCAGCTTGTTTGCAACTTCACCAAGCCGACATCAAAAGAACCTTCACTTTTGACATTTGATGAAGTGAATACCTTCCTTCATGAGTTTGGCCACTGCTTGCATGGCATTTTTGCTTCGGGAACCTATCAATCAATTTCCGGAACTTCGGTATATAGAGACTTTGTTGAGCTTCCTTCTCAGATAATGGAGAACTTTGCAACCGAGAAAGAGTTCCTCGATATGTTTGCCGTTCACTACAAAACAGGGGAGAAGATACCACAGGAACTAATCGACAAATTGATTGCTTCACAGCGTTATTTGGCAGGATATATGTCTGTTCGTCAGCTTTCTTTCGGCATGATTGACATGGCATGGCACACAATTACAAGCCCATATACCGGAGATGTGATAGCAATGGAAAAGAATGCAATCGCAAAAACCGAACTTATGCCGGTGGTTGAAAACTCTGTGATGACAACTTCCTTCGGACATATCTTTGCAGGCGGATATGCAGCAGGATATTATGGATATAAGTGGGCAGAAGTATTAGATGCAGATGCCTTTGCTGCCTTCAAAGAAAAAGGAATCTTCAATCGCGAGGTCTCAACTTCGTTCCGCAAGAACATACTTTCGCAAGGAGGTAAGAAACACCCTATGGAACTTTACAAAGCCTTCCGCGGACACGAACCAACAAACGAAGCACTTCTTAGAAGATGCGGATTTATTAAGTAATACTTTTTTAATTAGTTTATTGGGGCGGGCATTTTGTCCGCCTTTTTTGTATTTTTGCATTCCCTTTGAAGAACATTGTCCGATGAAAAGAAACAAACATAACAACCTATTTGGGAAGGCTGTCTTGATGAGTGCATTTTGTATGCTTGTGGTTTCGTGTGCTAAAATCGTAACACCAAGCGGAGGAGAGATTGACCGCATTCCGCCAAAGGCAGTGAGGTTTACTCCGGCTCAAAACAGCACTCACTTTGACAGAACAGAGTTCCGAATCGACTTTGACGAATATATCGTTTTGGACAACGTGAGAGAGAAGCTCATCATCTCGCCCACGCCAAAGGTAAAACCCGAAGTAACAGCCAAGTTGAAAACAATATACGTCAAGGGTTTGGATAGTTTGGAAGAAAATACCACATATATCTTTGATTTTGCCGATGCGATATGCGACTTCAACGAAGGCAATCGCCTGAGCGGATTTAAGTATGCTTTTTCTACAGGAGAAATAACTGACAGTCTCATTTTTGAAGGCAGAGTCTCGGACGCATTCAGTCTCAAAGGCGTAGCAAACAAATATGTCATACTCTTTGCAGACACCAACCTAAACAACATATACGCAACCGACGGACAATATATCACCAAAACAGACAGCAATGGTTGGTTTGCCTTTTCAAACCTCTCGAAAAGAGCTTTCAGACTGCTGATTCTTGAAGATAAAAATCAAAATCGGCGTTTTGATTTACCCACAGAATCAGTCGGTTTCTCTTCATCGGCAATAACGCCTTACGTTTTGGACAGCACATCATCGGAAACAAAAAAACAAAATACCTTTTACTATTCCGACCTTGTGGATACAACTCAAAAATTGCTCTCCTCTGCCTTTTGGGACAACAATGTCTTCTCTCTTGCCTTTGCTATGCCGCTTGGAGAAGATTTTGCGATTGAATTAAATCCCAAAAGCCTTGACGGAGCGACAGAAACGCAACTTTCAGCAGATAAAGATACCCTTTGGATATATTGCTTGAATAAAAAAGGTTTTGATACAATAGATTTGAAAATCACCGACGGCAACTTTGTCGAATATGTGGAGACAATTAACGCCTCGGCACGAAGCAACAAGCAAACCGAAGCCCAATTCTATTTCACATTTTGTGCCAAAGATAGCGTCAATTATTATGACAGAAGCATCATTTGCTCGTCAATGCCTCTGAAAACCACTAAAATACCGGCAAAATTGATAAGTTCTTCCGACACCATTTCTATAGAACTTTCTCAAACTGACAGGTGTCTCTTTGCCCTCCCTAATGAGATTGAGGAAGGAATGCGATACACAATCAGAATTGACAGTGCTGCAGTCGGAGACCTTGCAGGACGAAGCAATCAAGCCTTTGAACGAACGTTTTATTTGATGCGTCGCTCAGACTATGGCAATCTTATTGTCAATTTCACTGACAGCACATTTGCAAGCACAGCTCATATCTTTTATCTGACTACCCCCAAAGGCGAAATCATACAACAGCAAATCACACAACCCTTTGAAAACAAAGTAATCTTCAACCATATAAAGGAAGGCATATATCGCCTCAAATGTTGCAGCGATGCAAACTCGGACGGCAAATGGAACTCCTCCGATTGGCAAACAGGAACGCAGGCAGAGAAAGTCTCGGCTTTCGACAAGCTGATAAACATCAAAAAATCGTGGGATTTGGAAGAACAATGGCAAATTTTGTGGTAAAAATACTTGCAGTTGTCAGATTTATTCGTACCTTTGCACTTTCAAATTTTGAACATTAAACAATAAAACAACAAAATGGCAGTAAAAATCAGATTACAACGTCATGGAAAGAAGGGCAAACCTTTCTACCATATCGTTATTGCGGATGCTCGAGCAGCACGTGACGGAAAGTTTATCGAGAAGTTGGGAACTTATAACCCTATGACCAACCCTGCAACAATCGAATTGAATATCGACAGCGCTTGCAAGTGGTTGAAAAATGGAGCTCAACCAACCGATACAGTGAGAAACATATTGTCTTACAAAGGAGTGCTTTTGAGAAGACACCTTCAAATCGGTGTAGAAAAAGGAGCAATTACCCAAGAAGTTGCAGACCAAAGATTTGCAGCATGGTTGGAAGAGAAGACAAAGAAGATTGAAGCAAAGAAATCTGCAAATGCAAACTCGGCAAGAGAAGCAACAACAGCAACCCTTGCAAGAGAAAGTGAAGTGAGAGCGGCAAAAGCAGCTTTGATAGCAAAGAAGAGAGAAGAAGAAGCCAAAGCAAAAGCAGAGGCTGAAGCAGCAGCAAAGGCAGAAGCCGAAGCTGGTGAGCAAACAGAAGCCGCAGAACAAGCAGAAACTCCTACAGTAGAGTAAACTTTTGAAAAATCAATTTGTGAAGGGCTTGTCTTCGAGAGTATCGAGGATAGGCTCTTTTTGTTTGAAAACCCTATTGATATGTCCATATTAAAGAAAGAAGACAGCTACTATTTGGGACGCATAACCAAGCCTTTCGGTTACAAAGGAGAGCTGAGTATCTACTTGGACGTGGATACGCCCGAAGAATATAGAGAACTTGACGGAGTATATGTAGAGATAAACAAGCGTCTTGTGCTTTACGAAATCGAAACAATCAGAGTGCAAGGCAACAAAGCAGTAGTGAAATTTGTAGATGTCAATGGAGAAGACGCTGACAGACTGATAGGCAGAGACCTGTACCTTCCTCTGACGATGCTTCCACCCTTGGAAGGCAACAAGTTTTACTTTCATGAAGTCATAGGCTTTTCGGTGTATGACCAAGACAAAGGTTATATCGGTACAATAGCAGGAGTGTACGAAAATACCACACAGCCCCTTCTGTCGGTAGAGTTTGAAAATAAGGAAATCCTCATTCCCGTAATCGACCAAGTAATCAAGCAAGTTGATAGAGAGAACAAGCAAATGCACATTGAAGCCCCAGCAGGCTTAATAGACCTCTATCTTAACTAACCCCAACTCCGTTCCGCTCCAAAGTCCTACAAGCAAAACAAAAAGTGTTGAAGTCAATGATTTTGTAACAATGTAATCTGACAAGTAGAAAGCAAATAGCACTACCAAATCAAAAGATACCACGGAGATACTAAAAGGTGAAATGTAGATATTGACGTCATTACTGACATGGAAGAGGCTCAACGTGTGCTTGATGATGCAAATGGTAAGGGTGTTAGTTTCTTCCGCACTGCTGACGGTAATGCGTATGGTTTTACTGTTGGCGGTAAGATTTACATTGACCCGAGAATTGCAACTACTGATACTCCAATACACGAGTACGCTCACCTTTGGGCTTCGGCTATGCAGAAGTTAAATCCTAAGGAGTGGGCAAACATTTGAAGTAACATCACATAATCGTTTAGATGAAGCTCATTTGAAGAGTATCTCTGCTATTCCTGATATGCTTAATAATGCTATATTTATTACCGACCTCTTGACATTGAAGACATCCGAAGTCTTGCAGATGTGATTTCAAGCCCGGATAAGATTATTTTCTTCAAGGAGGGAGAAGGTAGCAATAGGAATATGTTCTACTGCTTCAAAGAAGCAGAGGACGGAACATATAACTTGATGGAGATTTATTCGGATAGAAAAGGTAATCTGACTGCAAAGACTTTCTATAAAACAAGAAAGGGTAGCAAACAACGAGTCATAGACATTGAAAAGTCTCTTATCCTTACGTCCGAAGCGTCTTTGGTGCATCCCCTTTTCGGTGCGAAGATACCACAAATGTTTGAAACCACAAGCGTTGAGGAAGAAATTTCTACTAATGATGAGGTTTCAGAAGTTGAACATAGAAGCATAAACCCAACTATTATTATAACGTGAGTTCGATGAAATATAACTCATTGAAAATTTGGTAATCAGCGAAATTCTTCGTAACTTTGTAGTGAAAAAAAACAATAAAACAAAAGAA
>SAMEA3663271__coassemble_204_pt1 | contig 26632 bp, 20 predicted proteins | sample SAMEA3663271__metabat2_low_PE_004 | metagenome-assembled genome bin SAMEA3663271 (sample SAMEA3663271) | pig gut metagenome | biome: pig gut; feature: pig-associated habitat; material: faeces | place: China | collected 2013
AAGAGTAGGCACTGAAACGCTCCCCGTCTTTGATTATGCTGTTAGCGACATTGCTTCGGTGCGGCCAAATCTCGTTTGCATTTCCCGTCGAAGACTCGGGAGTGCCTGCAAAAATGATATGAATGGCATCGACCCTGTTATCGCCGTCGTTGTCGTAGTCGGCATAGTTCACATCGGCATCTGCGGCGTTGATTGCGTGCGAAACAAAGTAAGCTATGTTTGCATCGTGATAGCCTCCCTGATTGCCGCCATAGTATGACATCGGATTAGGAAGAGTGTATGGTCCTGCAACATCAATATCCATGATGAATTGTCCGTCAGAATTGTCTCTGTAATAGTCTTTCACCGAACCTGTACCGTTGTAATTGTCTTGGCTTACGAGGTTTACAAAGTCTTGATTGGTGTATGTGAAAGGCAAATCGCTAAATCCCACAAGTATGACCAACAATTTCACCGTTCCCAATGAAGGATATTTGCTATCGTCCGACACCATTGCGGCAGGAGATGAGAGCTTCATCTGCTCAATTTGACTTGTAGAATAGAAAAGATTGACAGGCAGTGTAGCCAAAAATGCTATCTCTTCGGCAGAACGTTCATTGGCATTTGCAGCCAAGTACTTTGAAGCAACAAGGTCTCCGTTTTCGTCCAAAATTCCGTAGGTGAAGAAACCCTCTTGGTTTCTTACCAAGGTGTATTGGTCTATGGTTTTTGCCCAATTTACAGTTTCGTCTCCTCCAAGGACGAAAGTAAGCATTTTACCGTTGGGTTGGCGTATTGTTACAGCCTCTCTTTTTGCCGGAATGGCAAATGCCACGCTGCCGACTGCCATCAGCAACAAAAGCATCATCGTTTTTAGTAAATTCTTTCTCATTGTTTATTATTTGTTTTTTGTTTTCTCTCTAAGAACGCTTTTTGTTATCATTTAGGTATTTGAAACCATATTTATAATTTTAATATCTGCTCACCACTAACTTAATAACGTATGTCTCTTTGCTCTGTCTATCTTCTATCTTCATTAGATATACTCCGCTCGGATAGCAAGAGATGTCCAACAGATAGGTCGATAGAGAAAAACAATCCTCAAAGACTTTTTTCGATTGGGCATCATAGAGCGAACAACATAATGTTTTGCCTTGCTGATTGGCTATTTTTACAAAATCACTCGCCGGATTAGGATAGACAACATAAAGTTCTTCGGGTTTAATATCGTCAAGCGAAACATCGTGTTGCACATATATCTTTGCCACTTCGGAATGTGCAATCGGACATTGCTCCAACTGCACTGCCACTCTGAGATATACGCTGTCTGAAAAGCCGGGAGTGTAGGCTATGGAGCTGTCGGCAGGAGCATTTATGCTGCTCCACGAAAGGCTGTCGGCAGAGTGTTGCCACGAGAGTGGCGTTCCAACGTTTTTAATGAGCGAAAGGGTGTCAGTTTCGGAGCTTAGCCAATCGGTCTTTGTTTTTATTTTGCCTCCCTGTGATTGTTTGACTTCGACGTTTATCACGTTGCTCGTGTCCTTAATGGCGTATGAGAACACTATTCTCCTAAATGAGGTAGGCTCGTTCAGCTCTCCTACCACATAATCTCTGAAAGTGTTGTCGTTTTGTGCCTCCTGCCAAGAAGAGCCTTGCGTTTTCTGTTGCCAAAGGTAGGTAAAGTTGCCCTGACCTGCACAAGGCTGAGAGCCTGTTATCGTTCCAAACACATCTCCCTCACAACCGGACATCTCTGCCGCAATTTCATTGTTCTCTATCGGCACATAGAGCGTTGTGGCATAGGCTTGCGTTGCATACTTTGTACCCAAAATTGTTTTGCAGTAGGTTGCAAAGTAATACTTTGTGGCTTGCTGCAAACCGCTTATCTCGGTTGAGAAGGTTGTAAAGTCTCCTTGAAAACTTATATGAATGTCGTCTATCGTCGGAGAGGGCAGTGTATCATAGCAAATGCCATATTCTATCACAGGATAGTCGCCCTCAACAAGTTTTTTGCCTCCCAGAGTCATCGAATTGAGGGTTATGTTGCTTGCATGCTCTGTTTTCAATATGGGTTGTCCGTCTCGTGTCGAAAAATAGTAAGATGTGCCATAAACAGTGTCTGTTTCGCCAACGTAGGCAGCCCTATAATAATAGGTGGTGAGGTAATTCAAATTGCTCAACTCACATATCAAAGTATCGTTGCTCACACTTGTTGCGGCAACAAAGGTTTGTGTTGCAAAATTGCTTTGAGTGTCTATTGCAAACCCTCTGAGAGAGTAGTCATACAAGCCCTCATAGTATTCGTATGCGGTCAATCGCACCGATATGGTCGAGAGAAACTCTGCCGAATTGAGAGTTTTGATAAAGGCAGAGCTGTCGGGCTGCAAAAAGTCGAAGCTCACAATCGAGCTTATGGTGTCTCTTGTGATATTGGTAATCGGTTTATTGAGCTGTTCTCCGCTCCAAAGACGGCTGTTCGGCTCGGCATAGTCGGTAAAAAAGTCATTGTAAAACGGATGTGGGAAAGCATCGCTTCTCACACTCGCCAAGGTTTCGTTGGCATCGGCTTCCTCAATGTCGCATCTTTGAAAGCTCGGGTCGCAGTTGATGCAATTATCCCCTGTGTTCTTGATATGGTATATCAACATTCCGCTTGCAGGAATGTAAGTGTCCCAAGAGGATTGCCTTCTGTTTTCCAAAATAAAGTACTCGTCTTCGTAGGGGGTTGTGATGATGTAAGCCCGATTTGAGTCGGTGATTGCAGGCAGCGAATAAGTCCCTGCAAGGGTCAGAGTGTCCAAAGAGAGCCAACCGAGGCGGCTTCGTTCGTTGGCATTGAAGGCGGCAGGAGTATCTCCGTTGTTGTTGTAACTTCCCGACGACATTATGCTCCACGACGACAAAGCTATGGCATTTCCGCCCGTTGCTTCGTAGTCTGTATCGTAAAAGTCGGGCAAACCTAACACATGTCCAAATTCATGACACACCGTTCCTATTCCGTCCATTATCACTCCGCGTTTCTCTCCCGAGCAAGAGTAGTCGCAAAGCGTCTTGCCGTCAAATGTTCTCGGCAAACAGTCCTCTTCGGTTATGAACCAGCGGTGCGGCCAAATCGCATTGGCTTCCCCTGTTCTCGACTGAGGACCTCCGGCAAAGATAATATGCACGGCATCTATCCTTCCGTCGTTGTCCATGTCAAACTGTGAGAAATCAATCGAGGCATCAACCAAGCTGCAAGCCTCCGAAACCATTTCTTTGGGCCTGACATCAGAAAAGCTCTCGCCCGGAGCGCCATAATAAGCCATGTTGTTTGACAACATAACAGGACCTGCCACCGTAGGATTGAGGTCAAGCAAACCATTGGAACAATCTCTGAAATAATCTTTCACGCTTCCGCTCGCTCCACCTGAGGAATACCCTTGTTGGGAAAAGAGGTTTTGAAACTCTGTAGCGGTGTAGGTAAATGGTCGGTCGGGAAATTCGACCAAGATAACCAACAAATTATTTGTTCCGGTGGTCGGATAGGACTTTCGCTCTGCAAGTTTCTTTGAATGGTTTGCATATTGCGGCAGTGGTTTCAATCCTTTGCTCACGTTAGAAAGGAAGATTTGCTCTTCGGCTGTTCTCATTGCAGGATTGGTTGCAAGATATTTTGACACCACAACTTCGCCCGCAGAGTTTTGATAGGCATAACAATAGTCCGCATTTTGGTTTGGCAGTATGGTATATCCGTCCGAGGTAACGGCATAGTTGAACCATTCATCTCCACGAAGGTAAAGCTCCAACACTCTTCCGTCGCTTTGTATAAGTCTCTTCAATGTTGTGTCTGCCGGATTGGCTTTAACAACAAGCGATAGCAACAATAGCAATCCACAAATGGCCGTACTTGTTTTGTTCATAACGTTCAAAAAATTGAAGTGGCAAAGTTACAAGAAAAAATCTTATCTGCCAAACGGCGGAACACAAAAAAAATGAGGAACTACCTCAAAGGATAGTTCCCCAAATCTGAAACCTAGAAAATTTCAAACTATCTGTTCACAACGAACTTCTTGGTTTGTTTTTCTCCGTTCACTGTCAAAGTGTAGAAGTAAGTACCGTTAGCCAAGTCAGAAGTGCTTAGGTTTACATTGTAAGATGTTCCGGCAACTTGGTTTCCTTGGTTCATGGTCTTAACTGTTCTTCCCATGATGTCAGTGATTACTATTTCAACATTTCCTGACTTGTTCAAAGAGTAAGAAATGGTTGCATCGTTGTTTGCAGGGTTAGGGTAAACGTTCAAAGAAGAAGTTACAGCTATATCCTCAGGCAAAGATGCAGTTGTTCCAACTATCATACGAATCATAGGAGTTCTTCCGTCTGAATAATCAGGCATATAGAATCTACCACCCCAAGCGTAAACATCGTTGAAGTTAGATTGGCATACCAACATCAAAGAACTGTAGTATCCATCGCCGGGACCAAATGTTCCCAAACCGGGATCGTCAGTTGCAACAGCAAACTTACCTGTTTCTGCCATACGATAGCAAGCATAGTAAACTTCATTTGGCTCAAGTTTTACGCTGTTAGTGAACTCCATAAAGATTGTAGTGAAATCAGAAGAAGTTTCAAGACGAGTGTCATCTGACCAAAGACCATTGTTAAGGTCGCTTTCTTGTACTTCATATACAGGAGTAACAACAGGGTTGCCCCATGCGTCTTCTACATCGATAACATAATCATCTAAAGATGTTAGTTCAGGGTTTATCTTTCTCAACTTACCTTGGATTGCAGCACCTGCACGGCAAGAGTCTGCAGCAGGAACAACCTCGATACCTTTAATCCATCTTTCAGCTGTGTTGTTTTGGTTTATGCTGTAAGGCAAACAAACTTCGTATCCTGCCAATGTGTAAGCAGCTTCGTCTGTCAAATATCCGTCAGGAGTAAATCCGTAAGAGAATTGTCTCTTTTCAACCAAAACGTTTCTGTCTTTTGCCCATTGGTAGCAAGTTTCATCAGTAAGCATTGGTCCGACAACTGCAAATGCAATGGTATCGTCAAGAGCAGAAACAACCTCATTGCCCGACATTACAACAGATGCTGCAATGTAGTTTCCAACTTCTGAGTATGGCAAGTGGTTGCTGTAAGAGTAGAAGTCCACATAACGTTGTTCTGTTGTGTCAGTTACAACGCCTGCATCATTTGTCTCAAATATTCTTGTAAGAGTGTTGCTCAATGTATCAGGTTCTGAAACGTTTGCAGACACCAAAGTGAATCTTGCTGCATCGTTTTCATCATATTCAACCTTGCTGAATTGGTTTTCAATGTGAGCGTCATAATAGTCGTTTCCGCCTGTGTTTTCAAGATAAACAAGGTTTATCAAAGTATCAGGCATCAATCCCTCAGGGATTAAGTGATATGCGTTCATGCAATAAGTCTCTTTGATAACATCAATTCTGTTTTCAGGAGCTACTCCCATGTAGATGTCATCAAGAAACCATGTGTAACCGTGAGGTTGGTTTGCATTTGCAGGAGAGTACAAACGAAATCTGATGTATGTCATTTGGTCTTGGCTTGCAGCAACTGAGTTCGCATTGTAAGTTCCCTTAGGAAGAGTAACACGCTTTGTTCCCCAATCTGCATCATTAGCATTCAATTCCAAACCTCTTGTGTTGAACTCTATAGAGTCGTATGTTGAAAATGTAGGGTCGTTACTCCAATCGATAAAGTAACGATCTGAGTTAAATCTCATGAGTGCCTGATTGAAGTAAATATCAAGTGCGTTCATGCCAAAAGATTCGATTGGTGCAGGCAAAGTCAATGTTACTTCAAGTTCGTAGTTGTTCATGTTTGACTGCCAAATATCCAACATACTTACGTATGCAAAACCATTGTCGGCAGAAGAAGGAATAGTGTAGTACGCACTATATCTTTCGTTGTCAAAAATCCAGTAACCATCGTCATCAAATCCCCAGAAACCATAGGCATAACTACCTGCCGGTCCCATAGGGTCTGTGGTGTTTGCTTGATGGTTCCAGCCCATACCGCTAACTGCATTACGAGGTCCTGAACCGAAAGTGTACTCTGCAGGATTAGAAAAGTCGCACAATAGTGTTCTTTCTCCGTCCTTACGTCCGTCAAAGTTTTGCTTTTGCTTCTTCTCGAGTTTCATGACATTTGCTTTGTCAAATGAACTCCTTTGCGTTTTTTGTAGTGCATCTGCCTTGATACCAACTTGTGCAAAAGCTCCACTTGTACCAATCAACAATGCCAACGCCAATAATGTTTTCTTCATTTTTTTGATTGTTTTTTGTAAGAAATTATTTGTTTATACTTCTCTCATTGAATTTGCAAATATAGCAATTTTGCAAATAACACCAATCTCTAAAACGTTTTTTTTGTCAAAAAGTTGCCTTTTTGCCGAAAATCTTTTCCTATTCTCTCTTTCCCATAGCGAACAAAACGGCGTTTTATTCTGATTAAACTGCCGTTTTATCCGTCCAAATCGGGGTTTTGCCCCACCAAAACGCCCTTTCGCCACAAGCTATGTCGTTAGCTGATAATCAATACGTTCAGAGGTTAAGTTTGCTATATGCCAAAAGCCAGCGGTCGGGAAGGTTGCCCTGCATTGCTTCGTTATAGTCGTTGTAAGTGCATGGGACAAGGAAGTGTCGAAGATACTTTTGTTGCAAATCGTCGGGGCAGCTGACCTGCATCCACCAGCGTTCGCTCTTCTTGCTCTTGTAAAACACTATCGTTCTGTCGTCCGACATGATGACATTGAACTTGTAATAGTTTGTTTGGTCTTTGTACGGATAGTCGTTCTTTCGCCAATTATAGCCCTCAATGAAGTACCATAGTGCATGGGAAAGCAACTTGGCAGTTCTGCAATCAATATCGTCCTCTGCCTTATAGCCGTATAGTCCCATTGAGGTGAGCTTGTCGCTCATGCCTGCAAAGTTCACTATCTTGCAAAACTCTTCTCCGTAAAGTCCGTGAGGGTTCTTGCTGCACGGAGCATCGGAAGCCCTGAGCGAACTTACGTCTGCCATAAACATATCGGCATTGCGAACAAGCGGCTCTGTGGTTTCTATTTTGTTTTGTATCTCTCCGAGGCGATAGGTCTCGAACTTCATTCGGTGCATAAGGTCAATCAACGAGTGCGATACCAAATAGGATTGGTAGGCAACGTGGGTATAGTTAAACAAGTAGTTGGGTTGATTGCAAAAAAGGTAGTTGAGGAAGTTGTGGTTGGTTATTCCCTCCTTGATGTCTGCAAAATCTATCTCGCTGTCGATGTTGAACACGTTGATAATCTGTCCTATCTGTTCGTATGCGGTGTAATTTCCCACTGCCATGTCGTTGTCTTGTGCCAATATGACGGGTATAACCCTGTTTCGCAACAATATATTGCAGACTTCTGCCAAGGCGGCGTAGGTGTCTTTGCGTGTTCTGCCCGATTTGAGGTTGCCAAAATCGACAAGACGCAACGATTTCCTATGTTGTTTGAGGCTGTATAGTTGTTTTCTTATCACATCGGCACTGCAAATGCGGCTTTCCTTGCTCTCGCTCTCGCCTCTCACTCCCACTATTGCCATGTCGGCAACAATGTTTGTCATGTCCATGTCTATCGTTCTCTCGTCGGTGTTTATCAACACCCGTCTCGACAAGCTGTCTTCTGGCAAGGCTTCCAAAGAAAGGTATTCGGCATCTACCGGATTAAAATACAAATTGATATTCATCGTGTTTACAATCTTCTTATGTCTGCTCCCAAACTTCTTAATCTTATGTCTATGTCTTGATAGCCGCGGTCTATCTGTTCGATGTTGTCAATCACGCTCTTGCCCTCGGCAGACAAGGCGGCAATCAGCAGTGCGACTCCTGCCCTTATGTCGGGCGAAACCATGCGGACTCCTCTCAAAGGGTATTTCCTTTCGGAGCCTATGACCGTTGCCCTGTGAGGGTCGCACAAAATTATCTTTGCTCCCATGTCAATCAGTTTATCGACAAAGAACAATCGGCTCTCGAACATCTTTTGATGAATAAGCACGCTACCCTTTGCCTGAGTTGCAACAACCAAGGCTATACTGATAAGGTCGGGAGTAAATCCGGGCCATGGTGCATCGGATATTGTCATTATGGAGCCGTCCATAAAGGTCTCCACTTCGTAGAGTTCTTGTGTTGGAATGTGCAAGTCGTCGTCTTTTGCTTCGATTTTTATTCCCAAACGACGGAAGGTGTCGGGTATGTTGCCGAGTTGTTTGAGGTTTACCTGCTTTATGGTAATATCGGACTTGGTCATAGCTGCAAGACCTATGAAGCTGCCGACTTCAATCATGTCGGGAAGAAGGCGGTGCGAACAACCCGAAAGAGATTTGACGCCTTCGATTGTCAGAAGGTTGCTTCCCACTCCCGAAATCTTTGCTCCCATAGAATTGAGCATGGTGCAGAGCTGAGAAACGTATGGTTCACAGGCTGCATTGAAAATTGTGGTCGTGCCTTCTGCCAAAACGGCTGCCATGATTATGTTTGCAGTTCCCGTTACCGAGGCTTCGTCCAACAACATATAACAACCCTCCAAGCGATTGCAACTCACTTCGTATGCTTTTTTCTCGAAAGAGTAGTTAATTGTTGCTCCGAGTTTTTCAAATCCCGAAAAGTGAGTATCCAAACGTCTTCTGCCTATTTTGTCTCCTCCCGGGGTGGGAACAAATGCCCTGTGGAAACGCCCCAACATTGCTCCTGCCAACATGACAGAGCCTCTGAGCGACGCAGCCATTTGAGAATATCTCTCGGTGCTTAGTCTATCCATGTCGATGCGGTCTGCCTTGAAACTATATGTTCCTTTTGCAAGTTTGTGTACCTTAACTCCCAAATATTCGAGGAGTTCTATCAACTTGTTTACGTCTCTTATGTCGGGAACATTGTCTATCGTTACCTCACAATCGGTAAGCAACACGGCACATATCACTTGCAGTGCTTCGTTCTTTGCTCCCTGCGGGACAATCTCTCCCGAGAGCCTCTTGCCTCCGACAATCTCGAATGAACTCATTGGATTTGCTTTTTTTGTTTGTTGTTTTGTTTCTTCTTATTTTGGTTTTGCTGAAAATGGTTTTTCGACTTGGGATTTTGATATGTGCCGAGAAGTCTTTTTGTGCTGTGGAGTTTGAAGTCTTCGTGCAGTTTGAGCTGTCCGTGTGAGAGTTGCTCAAAGTGTTGGAGTATCATATCGTCATCGCAGCTGCTCACGTTCCACTGCAAGTAGGCTTTCTTCAAGTGTTGTGCTATCATCTCTATCAAGGTCTGCTTCTCTTCTCCTTCGGGCATCTCTATAACCTTGTCAATCATGTTTTCTATCAGCTTGCCGTAGGGACGGAAGCGAATAACCGATGATTTGTAGCTCAGAGGCTTGGGTTTGCTCTCGACTTGCTCTATTGTAGGCATCGGATAGGGAGAATCGACATCCAACTTATAGTCGGACATAATGAACAAATGGTCCCATAATTTGTGCTTGTAGTTGCTTGACTCTTTGACCGAGGGATTGACTTGTGCCATTGCACTCACAACTATATGGGCAAAGGCTGTTCGTGTTTCCCTGTCTTCTATGGTCAAAGCATAATCGACCAATCCTTGAATGTTTCTGCCATACTCAGGCACAGATAGTTTCTTTCGCTGTGTGTTATAATTCATTGTGTAATTTTTTTCAATTTGGCAAATCTCAAAATCAAAGTCTTTGTTCCCTGTGTGTCAAAATCGACAAAGGCTTTTGTGTCGGCACCTCTGCCTTCGACGCTCAGAACAATGCCGCTTCCAAATTTGTCATGATATACCCTCATGCCCTCTTTGCAGTCTTGCGAAGGCAAGTCCTCCCAAGCTGTCGGAGTTTCCGAATGTTTGGTGAGAGCATTGTGCCTTACGCTCGCAAGTGGAAGCGGTCGCTTATTACCTTTGGGCAAAGGTCGCTTCGGGCTTGCAGACCTTGGAGCAAAAGGAAGCGTAGGCTTCTTTTCACAAGAGGATTGCAAATATTCGGGGTTTATGTCGTTGATAAAGCGGCTCTTTTCCGAAAAGATGACTTGTCCGTATTTGTATCTCATGTTGGCACAAGAGAGAAAGACGCTCTGCTTTGCACGAGTGAGTGCAACATAAAACAATCTTCGCTCCTCTTCAAGCTCGCTGCGTGAAGCCAGACTGAGGGTGGAAGGAAACAAATTCTCCTCCATGCCGACTATAAAGACGTGGTCAAACTCCAATCCTTTGGAACTGTGTATCGTCATGAGGGTAACGCTATCGGTGTTTTCTTCTTCTTTGTCCAAGTCGCTCATAAGTGAGATTTGTTGCAAGTAAACATCGAGCGTACGCTTGTCTGTCGATATTTCTTCACCCGTCAGCTCATCTATTATTTGGTTCTGCTCCATTGCGACAAAGGATTGAAGACCTGTGATAAGCTCTTCGACGTTTTCTGCCCTGTCGGTGTTCTCCAATCTGTCTTCTTGTTTCAGTGTTTCGATAAGTCTGCTTCTCTTTATGATGTCCTCGCCAAGTTCCAAGGCATTCTTTTTGTACAAATCGACCGAAAAGGAAGATATGAAGCTGCAAAAGTCTGACAACTTCTCTTCGGTGGAGCGTTTGATGCCAAACTCGGCAAGCCTTTGCGACATTACAGCATCGAACATCGAGCAGTTGAGGGCGTCTGCCGCCACTTTCAGCCTGTCCATGGTCGTCTGACCAATCCCCCTTGCAGGATAGTTTACCACTCTCACAAAAGCATCATCGTCTCTTTGATTTACCACCAAACGGAAATATGCCAAGGCTGTCTTTATCTCCCTTCTCGAATAGAATGACACCCCTCCGTATAATGTATATGGTATGTTTTTTAGTCGGAAAGCGTCCTCAAATGCTCTCGACTGGCTGTTGGTGCGATACAAAACCGCCATGTCGCCATAGCTGCAAGCAAATTCGTTTTTCTTCATTCGGATTTGGTTGCTCACTTCTTCGGCTTCCAAGCGGTCGTTTGCAAGTTGCTTGAAGACAATCTTTTCTCCCTCGGGATTGGAAGTCCAAACGGTTTTCTCAATTCGATCTATATTTTTCTCGATAACCGAATTGGCTGCCATTACTATATTGTTAGACGAACGGTAATTCTGCTCCAACTTGAACAGATGCACATCGTCATAATCTTTTTTGAAGTTGAGTATGTTTTGAATGTTCGCTCCTCTGAAAGCATAGATACTTTGGGCATCGTCTCCCACCACACAGACGTTTCCATGTCGCGATGCAAGATTTTTGACTATCAAATACTGTGCATAATTGGTGTCTTGATACTCATCGACCATTATATAACGAAACCTCTGTCGATATTTGTCGGCTGCAATCAAATCGCAGGACAAGAGCTTGTGGAAGTTGAACAGCAGGTCATCAAAGTCCATTGCCATGGCTTTTTTCAAGCGTCTGTCGTATTCCAAATAGATTTCGCCGATTTTGGGTTTGCCTGCAACACGGTCGTCCATTTGTCGCACAGGGTCGTCGATATATTCTTGCGAAGAGACTAAGGAGGACTTTGCAGAGGAAATGCGGTCGAGAACATACGAGGGATTGTAAATCTTGGTGTCGAAGCCCATGTCTTTGATTATCGTGCTAATCAATGCTTTGCTGTCGGAAGTGTCGTAGATGACGAAATTTCTGAGATAACCCAGCTTTTCGGCTTCCACTCTCAGTATTCGGGCAGCCACAGAGTGGAACGTACCCATAAGAATGCCCCTTGCACTCTCACCTACAAGCCCCACTATTCGGTCTTTCATCTCTTTGGCAGCCTTGTTGGTAAAGGTTAGCAAAAGAATGGAGTATGGCGACACACCGCTCTGCAAAAGATGAGCCACCCTATAAGTAAGCGTACGAGTTTTGCCCGAACCCGCTCCTGCAACTATCATCACAGCTCCTTCGGTTTGAGCAGCCGCCTCACGTTGTTGTTCATTCAATCCGTCTAAAAGCATAAAAAGCCATTTGAAAGCACGATTGCAAAAATACAAATAAAATTCCACACAACAACCAACACGCCTTTTCAATCCGGATTTTCCAACCTTTTGCAAACAACCTCACAACTCATTTTCCCAAATTACCAAAATGTTTTTGGGCAAATTATGGGAAAATACCGAAATGTTTTGAGCCAAATTGTGCTAAAATACCGAAATGTTTGGGGTAAAACAAAAAAACGATGCAACAATCGCTGCACCGCTTATAAAATTGTGAAGTATGTTTGTGTGGTTTGTTCTTTCGGAAAGAAAGAGTGTCAGAATTGGTTTGCCGACAGCTTTATCGCAACTGTTTTTGGCAACCTTCGGCAATGCGTTGTGCAAAGAGGTTGCTCCAATAGGTGTCTTTGGCGGTGTATGCCTTCAAGCTGCCGCAAGGGACTTTCAATGTGCATCTGTCCGATTGGGAAAAGGCTTGATATTTGACAAGCGGGGGAGTTGCCGCCAACTTCAAAAGTTTTTCAGAAAATACGTAAAGTGCAATTACACAAAAAAACAAAGAGAGGGGCGATTGATGCGTCCCTCTCTTTTGATTGTTTGCGACTTTGGGTCGCTGTTGTTATCTTCTATTTCAAGAATGCCAACAATACTCCGGCTGCAACTGCCGAACCGATAACGCCGGCTACGTTTGGTCCCATTGCGTGCATCAACAAGTGGTTGCTCTTGTCGTATTCCAATCCTACGGTGTAAGACACTCTGGCTGCGTCAGGCACTGCCGACACTCCCGAGTTTCCGATAAGAGGATTGATTTTGTTGCCTTCTTTCAAGAAGAGGTTCATCAACTTGACAAACAACACTCCACAAGCTGTTGCAATGACAAACGAGAATGCTCCGATTGCAAAGATACCTACAGACTTTGCAGAAAGGAACGATGTTGCTTGTGTTGAACAACCAACTGTCAAACCAATCAAGATTGTACATATATCGACAATCGGACCTGAGGCTGCATTTGCCAAACGTTTTGTAACACCTGATTCTTTCAACAAGTTACCGAAGCACAACATTCCAAGAAGCGGAAGTCCCGAAGGAACGATGAAACAGCACAAGATGAACGCCATGATTGGGAAGATACACTTCTCTGTTTTGGTTACTTGGCGTGGTGGTTTCATTCTTATCAATCTTTCTTTCTTGGTTGTCAATGCTCTCATGATTGGCGGTTGAATTACCGGTACCAATGCCATGTAGGAATATGCCGACACGGCTATTGCTCCCATTAGTTCGGGTGCCAACTGTGAAGAGATGAAGATTGCTGTCGGACCGTCTGCACCTCCGATAATTCCTATCGCACCTGCTTCTGCAGGGTTGAAGCCTACCAAAAGTGCAACAAAGTATGCTGCGAAGATACCGCATTGTGCAGCCGCTCCGATAAGCATCAACTTAGGGTTGCTCAGCAAGGCAGAAAAGTCGGTCATCGCTCCGATACCCATAAATATCAATGGCGGATACCAACCATTCTGTACTCCGTGATAAAGTATGTTGAGTACCGAACCTGTTTCATAAACACCTATCTTCAATCCGGGATAGAATGGTATGTTACCAACTATCATTCCAAATCCGATAGGAACAAGCAACAACGGTTCGTACTCTTTCTTAATTCCCAAATAGATAAAGACACATCCGATAAGAATCATGATAAGGTGTCCTATCTCACAATTACCAAAAGCTGTGTATTGAAAAAACTGTACGAGTTGAGCTTGGACAAAGTCCATAAAGCTCGTTGCCATTACTAACATCAGATTACTCTCCTATTACTAATAATACGTCTCCTTCCAATACAGAGTCGCCTTTACGAACTTTTATTTCCTTTACTACTCCTGCCACATCCGAGTCAATGCCGTTTTCCATCTTCATTGCTTCAAGAACGAGCATTTTTTGACCTACCGATACCTTATCTCCCACATTGACAAGTATGTCGAGAATTGTTCCCGGAAGTGGAGACTTGATTGCGGTGTTTGCACCTGTTGGAGCTGCGGTTTTTGCTGTTTGTGCAGAGTTGTCTGTTGAAGGTACAGCAACCGATCTTACCAACTTTGGAGTTTTTGATTGTTTGATTTCTCTATCAACCTCTACGGTGTATGCCGAGCCGTTGAGTTCCAATTTAATCTCATTGCCTTCAACGCTTTGTATCTCGACAGCGTAATTGTTTCCGTTTATTTTGAACTTGTAATTTTTCATTCTTCAATCTATTTACTTGTTTTTTACTATCTTCTGTACGGGTTCATGTTGTGCATCTTTGAACTCCATGGTGAATAAACCTTGGCAACCTTGTTGATTGTAAGGATTGTCGATTCTTCATCGTGCAATTCATCGTTGTACAAATGGATTGCTGCTGCAATGGCTGCAAATTCTTCTCCGCTGATGTCGCCCGCTTTCTTTGCAGGTGCTGCGTTCACATTTGTTGGTTGTTGTGCTGTTGCCTTTTCGGCTTTCTTGTTTTGGTGTCTAACCATGACTTTTCCAAACACAAGGTTCAACACTACCATTATCAACAACAATACTACAAACACAACCAATACTGCGACCAATGCCAATCCGCCTCCGGTAGGGTCTTGCTCGGCAAGTACTTCTGCCTTCTTAGGCTTTACATACTGGTAGTTCGGACTGCCCTCGACCTTGATGTGTTCAAAGCCTGCGGTTGCATCAATCACAAATACGTTGTATCCTGCCGCATTGCTTCCTGCTATGTAAAGTAGCTTTGTTGCAGGGTCATAGCTGAATGCTTGTGCAGCTCCTTTGAAAGAGAATTTTTCAATTTCCTCTCCTTTCAAAGTGAGAACCTTAACATAAGATGAGTCTCTGTGAGATGCCAAAAATACGATATGATTTTCATAAACTGCCACAGATTGCGGTCTGTAAATGGCATGAGAATCGTGTCTTCCTTCAAACACATCTACAAGAACGACTTTTGATTTCTCATAGTTATCGCCTTTTCTGACAAGGATTTCGATTGTGTTCTCGTTGTCGTTGATAACTGCCATTGTCTGCGTCTTAGAATCGACTGCAAACTTTTGAGCAACCAAAGGGTCGTAACTTGAAGATTGTGCTGTGGCACAGCACGCCGCTTCTTGCTCTTGTGCAACGGCAACAAAGGCAAGGTTGAGCATCAATACCAATGCCACAAAACTTAATATCTTGTTCTTCATCGTTTCTTTTGTTATAGAGGTATGTTACAGTGTTTCTTCATAGGATTTTGATCCTTCTTTGTTGCCAATGCCTGCAAAGCTCTGATGACACGGAAACGAGTATTTCTTGGTTCGATTACATCGTCTATGTGTCCGTACTTTGCTGCTTCGTATGGAGTTGCAAACTTGGCAGTGTATTCTGCTTCTTTTTCAGCAACGAACTTAGCCTTTGCTTCAGGGTCTTCAATCTTCTTCAATTCAGAACCATAAAGGATTGCTGCTGCTCCGCTTGCTCCCATAACTGCGATTTCTGCACTTGGCCATGCATAATTGATGTCGCCTCTGAGCTGCTTTGAGCTCATCACGTCATGAGCTCCGCCATAAGACTTACGCAATGTGATTGTGATTTTAGGAACGGTAGCCTCTCCGTAAGCAAACAACAACTTTGCTCCGTTGGTAATGATACCGTTGTACTCCTGACCTGTTCCGCAAAGGAAGCCCGGTACATCGACCAAGGTAACCAAAGGAATGTTGAACGCATCGCAGAAACGAACAAATCTTGCTCCCTTTCTCGAAGAGTTGATGTCCAAAACTCCTGCCATATAGTTTGGTTGGTTGGCAACAATACCTACCGATACTCCGTTAAATCTTGCAAAACCTACAACAAGGTTGGCTGCAAAATGGCGGTGAACTTCGAGGAACTCACCCTCATCGACGATAGCGTGGATAATATCCTTCACATCGTATGGCTGGTTAGGATTGTCCGGAATGATTGAGTTCAAAGAATCTTCCAAACGATCGATAGGGTCGTTGCAAACTTGCAAAGGAGCTTCTTCCAAGTTGTTTGAAGGAATGTAGCTCAACAACTTTCTTATCAACATCAAACCCTCGTTCTCTGTATCTACCACAAAATGAGTTACACCCGACTTGGAAGCGTGAACCATTGCACCTCCCAACTTGGCATCTGTAACTTCCTCGCCGGTAACAGTCTTTACAACCTTAGGACCTGTAACGTACATATAAGAGTTTTCCTTACTCATCATTATGAAGTCGGTCAATGCAGGAGAATATACCGAACCACCTGCACAAGGTCCGAAGATGGCAGAAATCTGAGGAATAACTCCCGATGCCATGATGTTTCTCTGGAATATCTCGGCATAACCTGCCAAAGAGTTCACACCCTCTTGAATACGAGCTCCGCCCGAGTCATTCAATCCGATAACGGGAGCGCCCACTTTCATTGCTTGGTCCAACACCTTGCATATCTTGGCTGCGAAAGACTCAGACAAAGAACCTCCGAAAACGGTAAAATCTTGTGAAAAAACATAAACCAATCTTCCGTCTATTGTTCCGTAACCCGTAACAACACCATCCGAAAGGAAGGTCTTTTCTGCCATTCCGAAATCTGAGCAACGATGAGTTACAAACATATCGAACTCTTCAAAGCTACCCTCGTCGAGCAATACGTCAATTCTTTCGCGTGCAGTCAATTTACCTTTGGCGTGCTGAGCCTCAATTCTCTTCTCACCTCCGCCCAATTTTGCTTGTTCTCTTTTGTCAAGCAACTGCTTGATTTTTTCTTCAAAAGCCATTATCGTCTGTTTTATTATTTATTAACTCTATTACTTGCAGCAAAGCTCGGTCAAAACGCCCATTGTGGACTTCGGATGTAAGAAACCAATCTTCAAGCCTTCTGCACCGCCTCTTGACTGTTTGTCAATCAACTTGACGCCCTTGTCCTGAGCATCATTCAAAGCCTTGTCGGTATCTTCAACTGCAAAAGCAATGTGATGAACTCCCTGACCTCTCTTTTCGATGAATGAAGCGATTGTGCTGTCGGGACTTGTAGCCTCCAATAACTCAATCTTCACTTCTCCGATTTTGAAAAATGCAGTCTTTACCTTTTGGTCTGCAACTTCTTCGATGTTATAGCACTTCAAGCCCATAACATTCTCCCAATACTTGATAGCCTCTTCCAAGTTGGAAACTGCTATACCAATGTGTTCGATGTGTGTTGGTGTCATATTTATATTGTTTTTTAATAATTACTAAATTTCTCTTTCCGTTCTCGAAACAATCATTCACTTTTGCCACTGCTCCCACTTTTTGCCACTGCTCCGAATTAAGTTGCAAAATTACAGACTTTTTCAAAAGTGAACAAAATAAAATGCCAAATAATTCAAATAAAACGCCATTTCATTCGTTCAAATCGCCGTTTTTATCTGTCTTTATCTATTCGTTTTGAACTGTTTTTAATCCATACACTATACCCTCCAACTGCATGATGCGGTCTCTCTTGGGGTGTCGCGGACAATAGACAAAGCAGTCAATCATCACCAAACGACCATGAAGCTCGTCAATGAAACAATAGTTCACAAACGGTCCTCCCATCCAATCGCCAAACAACCTCCACAAACCTCGAGTCTCCTCGGCTTCAAATCCTCCGATTGACACCCTCTGAGAATAAAACGGGCTGCGGGTTTCCGTTCCCATGTACGAATCCTTTGCAGGTCCGGGAATGTTTGCCTTTGCCACAGAATCCCTCATTGCGATAATCTCCTCTTGCGAAGGCAGCATCTTTCCCGAATATGGTTTTGTGCAAATCGTAATATCCAGACTCTCGTCCTTGGTCTCCTTTCTCAGCCACATAAAATCCGACTTGTCCGCCGCAATGTAAAACTCCTCCGACACTGTGAGCCAAAAACCAAATCGTTTCTTCATCTTTCTCGTTACATCGGTGTTTTCCAATCGCTTGAAAGCCGAATATACTCTTTTGCGTTCGTTTTCGTAAAATTGGTTGCGGATTTTGTCGGCATTGCGAGAAAGCAAGGCAAAAAGGCTGTCGCGATTGTCTGTCTCAAAAAGGAAGTAAGCCTGAGGCGTCGATTTGAAATCAACTGTGGCTTTCAACTTGTTGGCGTTGCCTGCCTTCATGTCGATAACGATGATATTTCTGTGCTTCTGCAACATCTCCGAATTGAAGAAGCCCTCGGGATTCATTTGTACCACATCAAACAAAGGCTCCGCCTGTGGCAGTCCCTCGCAAGCCTTCATGAAACAATGACCTATGCTGTCTTTCAACTCGCCCTTGTAGAGCTGCTCCGGCACAATCACCAACACCTCCAAAGTCTTTCCGCCCGAAGAAGGTAATCCCTTGGGATTGTCGTTCTTCACCTCGCTTTTTTTTGAACAACCGACAGCAAAAAACATCGGCAAAGCAATAAAACACAACCACTTACAAAAACTCCACTTACTCATAATCACAAAATTTACAAAGTGCAAAAGTACAAAAAATCACTCACACTCCGCATCTTTGTCCGTCAAATAGGCTTAAACTGTCCGTTTGTTTTTTCGACAAGTCTTGCCAAACAATTTCACTTTGATACTAAAAACATCAAAATCTTTTGTATGCAAAAACAACGCTCTCTACATATTTGGAAGCATTGCACACTTCTTACGATTTTTGCGAAAATGTGTTCTCTGATTTTTTTCTTTCTACACTCTACATCCCCCCTTCAGGGGGGGTGTAGAAAGAAAAAAAAGAACACATTGCGGAGAATAAATTCCACGAAAGAAAAATCGAAGAAAATTGCAGAACTTTGACACAAAACCAAATCTACAAACCTCAACAAGACGACAACGAAAAAGAAAAAGTATCAAAGCCAAACAGAACAACACAAGACGACAAAGCACTCATGCAGCAAGCAAGCACAGAAAGACGCACGACATCTGCGAACGCTCAATCTGCATCATCTTGCCAAAATCTGCATCAAAAGAGACAAAAATGAGGCAGATTTATCACCTTTGATGCAGAAAACAAAGAGAAAATCCGTAACTTTGCAACGACAAAAAACACAATGTATGCACACATTCGATTACAAAGAAGCTCCCAAACAGCTATTGACACCCGACATTGTCAATATGCTGACAGCATTGCACGAATACAGAGGCAGACAAGAGTTATACTCAGCAGCCGAAGCCGATGTACTGACAGCATTGTTGGACATAGCCAAAATTCAAAGCACCGGAGCGTCCAACAAAATTGAAGGCATATATACATCAGACGAACGATTGGAAGCATTGGTTATGAAAAAGGCAGAACCACGCAACCGTTCCGAAGAGGAGATTGCCGGATATAGAGAGGTTTTGGCTACTATTCATGACAATTACGAGTATATCCCCGTTCGTCCGAACACTATCCTGCAACTACATCGCAATCTGTATAGTTTCGGCAGCAGCGATATGGGAGGCAGATTTAAGAATGCAGATAATGTAATTGCCGAATCAGGCAGAGGCAGACAACAACGAGTGCGATTTATACCTGTTCCTGCGTTTCAAACTCCCGAGGCTGTGGAGAATTTGTGCAACGAGTTTAACTATGCAATCGAACGAGCCGAATATGACCCCTTGCTGTTGATTGCGATGTTTATTATAGACTTCCTTTGCATTCACCCGTTCAACGATGGCAACGGACGAATGAGCCGCCTATTGACCTTGCTTTTGCTATATCGTAGCGGCTACATCGCAGGCAAGTATGTCAGCATAGAAATGTTGATAGAACAAACAAAAGAAACCTACTATGAAGCCTTGCACAATAGTTCGGTCGAATGGCATGACAACAAGAGCAATTATGCACCTTTTGTCAAATACTATTTAGGAATTGTACTGAAAGCATGCAATGAGTTTCAAAATCGCATAGAGCATCTCAAATATCGCAAATTGTCCAAAACTGACAGAGTAAAAGCAGTGTTTGAAAAGAAACTCGGATTAGTCAAAAAAGCAGACATAGCCGCACTTTGCCCCGACATTAGCGAAACGACTATTGAACGCACTTTGAAAGAATTGCTTGAAGCAGGTTTTATCGAAAAAGTCGGCAAAGGACGAGCCACAGGCTATGCGAAGAAGTAATCAATTACTTTTTCTCATCAGTAACTTATTAGCGTTGCTGACAGCGTTTCGAGGACAAGTTGTAAGCAGAAGATAAGACCGTTGTTGTCTTTCAATGTTATGAACAAACAATTTGACTACAAACAATCAACACCATATTTGTTGAAAATCAAAAAAATCCGTAACTTTGCAACGACAAGGTTACATTGGTTTAATACCAAAGCAGCAGTAGTTGTAATCAAGATACAAAATCATGGAAGAAGACCAAGAAAAGCAACCGAGAAAGCAAAAAGAATTGCAACATTTTGCGTTAGATGAAGCAGACAATATCATAGACATCAAAGATGTTGAAACGAAAGAGTCCGGCAAAAAAGTCGAACGTCATTTCTTTTGCCCGAATTGTCATCAGGAAATGTTTCCGAAGCAAGGGAAAATACGAAGACACCACTTCTCCCACAAAGCACATTCAGATTGCCCTCATGACGGCTATCTGCACGCTCTTGCCGAAAAACTAATCATGGATTGGTTCAACAAACAAGATCGTGTTAATTTGATAATGAACTCAACAAGAGTATGCGAAAGCATAAACACATGCAAATTTTCCAACAGCTTATGCAAACAAACATGGCAACAAGGATTTAACTTGAAGGAATACTACGATAGTTGCACACCCGAACGAACCTACAAAGGATTTAGAGCAGATTTGTTTTGCAATAGGACAAATAATTCTGATGACCCAATCTTCATCGAAATCTTCGTAACCCACAAATGCGAAGAAGAGAAGAAGAACTCGGGTATCAGAATAATCGAAATTAAAATAGAAACAGAAGAAGACATTCTAAGCATAATCAACTCCAACAAACTGACAGAGGGTGAAAACATCAAATTGTACAATTTCAAGAAAGAAACTTCTTGCAACAATATTCATACACCAATTTCAAAATATATTCTCTTTCCTTCACAAAAAAGCTTTTTAGACACCAAATTCTCTTGTAAGAATTATGACAAAAAACGGAGAGGAATTTTTGAAATTTCCGTCAATAGGTTTGACAATATTCATAGTGGTTCTTTACTCCTTATTGGAAAATGTCAAGCGTTTATCAAGGGGTATCTAAAGAAAGATTGTCAATTGTGTTTTTGGCAAAAAACGGATAGTCTTTCCAAAGACTTTTGTATGCTGTATAAAAAATGTGGAAACCCTAAATACTGCAAAGACAACAATCCTCTATCGTGCCAAATGTTCAAACCAAAAATCCCTTTCATACAGATGACAGCCAAAATTTTAGATCCAAATAACCCCACCACCAAATACCATTTTGATATTTGGGAGGAGCCACTTTAATACGCAATATATCGTCAAATTTTCTTAACTTTGCAACGACAAAAAAGTCATCACAATATGAAATTCAAAAGTATTACTAAAAGTCTATGAAAAAGCCGATAGTAATTTTCATCATTGGCATGATTGTTGGAGCAACCCTATTGGCAATCGGGTATCTCATTGCAACAAACATTGATTACGATACCACAGAGTATTTCAAAACTGCGGGAGAATGCAGAGAAGACATCGGCAAGTTCATGGTAAAAGAACAAATCTCCAAAGACAAGGTTTTTGCGTACGTTAATTGCGGCAAGGAAATCACATTCGTAGCCGACCTGATCGGAATTGACGAAGACCATTTCCCAATGGCGTTGCTCATTACTCCGAATAAAAAGAGTTATTATGACAACGAAATAATCGAAGTCCCTTCCGGAAAGTGTGCAAGGCAGATTGGTGTTTATACCATGTATCGTGATGGTACGAAAAGAACAATACCCATTTTCAGAATAGAGTAAGTCTCCACAAACAGCCTGCTGTTGTGTATTCTTTTGTGATATGACGGATTTTTCGTAACTTTGCAGACCGAAAAAGCAGACGAGTTATGTTAGAAAAATTGGAAGCTATCCACGAGAAGTTTTTGGAGATTGAGAAGCAGATGAACGATCCGGAGGTGATGAACGACATGAAGCACTATGTCAAACTCAGCAAGGATTACAAGGATTTGCAGCCCATAATCGCCGCCTACAAGGAATACAAAAACGTTTTGGAAAATATAGAGAACGCCAAGTTTGTGCTTAACAACGAAAAGGACGAGGAGTTTAAGGAGATGGCAAAGCAGGAGCTTGGAGAACTCACCGAGAAACGTCAGCAGATGGAAGATGACATTCGCCTGATGCTCATTCCGTCCGACCCTCAGGACGGCAAGAATGCGGTGTTTGAAATCCGTGCAGGAACAGGTGGCGATGAGGCAAGCATCTTTGCAGGCGACTTGTACAGAATGTACACCAAGTTTTTTGAGAAGAAAGGTTGGAAGACGGAGATTGTCGATTTTACCGAAGGAACGGTGGGCGGATATAAGGAGATTGTGCTTAATGTTTCGGGAGAGGGTGTTTACGGACAGATGAAGTACGAGTCGGGTGTTCACCGTGTTCAGAGAGTGCCGCAAACCGAAACTCAGGGACGTGTACACACTTCGGCAGCATCGGTGGTCGTCCTTCCCGAAGCAGAGGAGTTCGATGTCGATTTGAAGATGAGCGACATTCGCAAAGACACTTTTTGTTCGTCCGGTCCGGGAGGTCAATCGGTCAATACAACTTATTCTGCAATCAGACTGACACACATTCCCACCGGCATTGTGGTTTCATGCCAAGACCAGAAGTCTCAAATCAAGAACTTCGACAAGGCTCTCACCGTATTGAGAACTCGTTTGTTCGAGTTGGAATACAACAAGTATCTGAACGAGATTGCCTCCAAACGAAAAACCATGGTATCTACCGGAGACCGTTCGGCAAAAATCAGAACATACAACTACCCTCAATCGAGAGTTACCGACCACAGAATAAATTGGACGATGTACAATCTGCCTGTGTTCATGGACGGCGAAATTCAAGATGTGTTAGATGCTCTCCAACTTGCGGAAAATGCCGAGAGATTGAAGGAAGCTGTCGGTCAATAGACAACAAATAATCACAAGGATAAAATACAGGGGGAAGTTCTTACGTTCCCCCTATGTTGTTTTAAGTATGTATGCCGATGAAGAGATTTTGTCTTAGCGTTATATTGGTCGTTTTCGGGCTTGTTGCCTCACAGGCTCAGTATTACAACTCTGCAATAGGTCAGTGGCAGGACCATTTGTCCTACTATGCAACTCATGCGGTCTTTTCGACCGGAAGCTCTGTCTTGGCAGCTTCGGAGAGTTCGCTCTTTTATGTCAATAAGTACGACAAATCAAGCAAAAGGTTCTCGAAAGTAAACGGGCTTTCTGATGCCGGAGTAAAGGTAACAGCATACGATCCCGAAACAAAATCTACAATCATCACCTACGACAACTCCAATATCGACATTGTTCAAAACGACAAGGTGTACAACATATCGGACATAAAGGTGCGAAGCATAGAGGGCAGCAAGTCGATAAACAACATCTGTTTCAACTCCGGCAAGGCTTATCTTTCGTGCGGCTTCGGAATAGTGGTCTTGGACCTTATGCGACGAGAGATTTACGACACCTACTACATAGGAACAAACAGTGCAAAGGTGGCAGTCAATGCAGTGGCAATCAACGACACTGCAATCTTTGCGGCAACTGCCGGAGGACTTTTGTACGCTCCAAAAAACAGCAATGCCTTGGCGTCGAGCCAAACGTGGCAACGCATGAGCGACATTGCCAATACCGGAAAAGGAGACTACAATATCAACTTCCTTTTGCAAATTAACCCTTCGGAGCTGCTTGTCGGCACTGCTTCCGAAAGCTCGACCAACAGCACCATATACATCTTTGACGGAACAAACTGGCGAACCGCATTCGACGACCAATATGTCCGCAACCTGCGATTGGAGAACGATGTGCTTACCTTGGTTGCTTACAGAAGTGTCAATTTCTATCACAGCAACGATGTGAGTTCGGGACACGAGTTCTTTCACCTGAGCGATGAGTGGAATCCGCTTCACAATGCCCACTTGGACGTGTGCGATGCGATAATTGACGGTGAGGATATATGGTTGGCTCACGAATATGAGGGTTTGTTGTGCTATGAGAACTACAAACAAGGCTCTCTGACTGTCAAAAAGTACTTCCCCGACGGTCCGATGAGCAACGATGTCTTCTCGATTACCGCCTCGGAAGACGGAAAGATATATGTGGCTCCGGGAGGCAAGACAATTCAAAACGCACCCCGAGGCATCAAAGCCAACGTCTATATCTTTGACGGATACTATTGGCAGGCTCTTGACGAAACTCCTGCATTGGACACACTCAAAGACGTGCTGAACGTAGCTATCGACCCTCGCGACCCCAAACATCTCATGCTTTCATCGTGGTGGAACGGCGTAATAGAGGTACGAAACGGCAAGATAATAAACGTTTACACTCAAGAGAACACCAACAACACCATAATCCCTCACCCCTACTGCTATCGTATTGCAAAGGTTGAGTATGACGAATCGGCAAACCTGCTGATTGCAAACTCCATGGTGCAGGACGGCTTTTGCTATCTGACATACGACAACACATGGGGCAAGTTCGAGACCTATTCGGCAATAGGACTGAACGAGATAATGGGAATGGAACTCGACAAGTTTTATCACTACAAGTTCCTCTGGACGGCAAACAACAAGATTTTGGTGTTGGACAACAACGGCAACAAAGTTCTGCTTGACCCCAACAATGGTTCGTATGACAAGACAACCAAGGTAAACTGCATAACGCAGGACATGGACGGCGAAATGTGGATTGGAACAGACAAAGGCATCAAAGTGGCATACAACATTGCCGACATCTTTGAAACAAGCGACGGATTGACTTCCAAAACAGAGTGTCAGAACATCATCTACCAAGAAAACGGCATTGCTCAATACCTTCTCAACTTCGAGAACATAACCTGCATAATGATTGACGGAGGCAACCGCAAATGGGTAGGCACCGAAAGAAACGGCATCTATGTCCTCTCTGCTTCGGGCAACGAACAACTCTTCCACTTTACTGCCGAGAACAGCCCTCTGATTTCCAACCGTATCATCTGCATGGCTCAAAATGGAAGAACAGGCGAGGTGTTCATTGGAACAGACCGCGGAATTGTGTCCTACAAAGCCGAATCGACCAAGGGTGCAGAAGAGGCAGGCAAGCTCACGGTCTATCCCAACCCTCTGAGACCACATCACAGCGGAACGATTGCAATCAAGGGATTTGTGGCAGACTCTGACGTAAGGATAACAGACGTTGCGGGCAAGACGGTGGCTCATCTCAAATCCATAGGAGGACAGGCAGTATGGGACGGCAGGAACTTCAACGGCGAAGAGGTGGCAAGCGGAGTGTATCTCATCTTCTCTTCGGCAGAGGAAGGCAGCCGGACAGCCTGCGGAAAAGTCCTGATAATACGATAAGAGCAATGATTTACACCACACGTGCAATCATCATAGGCACAACAGCCTACACCGACAACAGTCTCATCATCAAAGCCTACACCGAAGAGTTCGGACTGCAAAGCTATATCCTGCGTGCAGCTCGCAAAAAAGGCGGCAACGCCAAGCCTCAGCACTTTCAAGCACTCCGAGTGGTCGAACTGGAAATCAGCCAAACACCCAAAGCCAAGCTGAGCAGCATTCGCTCTTCTCAACTTGCCGGCTCATACGAACATATCACCACCGACATTGTCAAAACAACCCTTGCACTCTTTCTGACCGAAGTCATCAACCTGTCGGTCAAAGAGAGCGTTCCGAACAAAGAACTCTTTCATCTGCTTGCAAGCGAAACATCAGCCTTGGAAGCAGCACCGGCAAAAGACACAACCGAGTTTCACCTGCGTTTCCTTGTCAAGCTCGCAAGCGTCCTCGGCTTCTGTCCGCAAGACAACTACGATGCTGCCCACCCCTACTTCAACCTGAGAACGGGAGCATTCGTTGCAACAATGCAAGAGAGCGATACCCTCAATCAAGAAACCTCCATGAGCCTGCACAAACTACTCTCCCTCCCCACAGAACGCATAACCCGCACCCTCGCCGAACGAAGAGAACTACTTAACAACCTCCTACACTTCTACGCAATACACATCACCGCCGGAAAACCAATCCGCTCCCACGAAATACTCTATACAATCTTGGGATAAAAAGGGGAAAATCGTACAAAAACACCCTTAATAGAAAGTAATTTTGTATATTTGCCGTATGATTTGCAGCAAAAAAAATACTCCCACGGAGTACGCAGGAGTTAGAAACATCTTCGGCTTATAGCCTTATTGTGAAAAGCTTTCACTAAATTGTATCTTTGCTGCAAAGGTAAGAATAATTTTGAAATTGGCAATAAACTAATTAAAAAAATGAGCAAGATTTTAGGTATTGATTTGGGAACCAATTCAATAGGATTAGCAGTCAGAGACACTGACAAAGGCAGTTCTTTTGTTGAACAATTAGATTTTTTCGGCTCTGTAACGAATTGTATGGGTAAATGTCGTTTGATTCATTAGAAATAAATAACTTTGCGACATGAAAAGTGAAGATATATTTGCCATGGGCTTAGGACTTCATGCTCCTTGGGAGGTGAAGTCAGTTTCCTTCGAGCACGAACCACAGTCGGCTCTGAAGCGATTCACACGGATGCTGTT
>SAMEA3663271__coassemble_222_pt1 | contig 24738 bp, 21 predicted proteins | sample SAMEA3663271__metabat2_low_PE_004 | metagenome-assembled genome bin SAMEA3663271 (sample SAMEA3663271) | pig gut metagenome | biome: pig gut; feature: pig-associated habitat; material: faeces | place: China | collected 2013
GAACGTATTTCATAACAATCACCACTCCGAAAGGCAAACTGAACAAAAAGTTCGTTGTTCAATAAAGCCAAGTCGAACTTCGACAAAAGGAATTGAAAGAGAGAATATTAAAAGCGGCGTTTTCATCAAACCAAAACGCCGTTTTGTTTTTCTGAAAACAGCAATTATTTGACGCTTTTGCCCTTTTATGGCAACTATTATAAGGTATCATTCACTCTGGGCGACGCTTACGCTCTGCCCCTATCTGATTTCTTTTGGACTTTCAGCCCTCTCGTAGAGCGAAGCGGCACGTGAGGGTAAGTAACACCCAAGACATTTCGCCCTGCAAGGGCAAAAGCGTAACTCGATACGACCTAAATGCTGACAAATCGGCGAGTTATTTTGCTTGAATGTTCATTTTATCGTTTGCAAAAACACTATTTCGTCAAAAGTTTGTACCTTTACACCCTTGTTAGACGTAGAAAATATAGGGGAATTTAGAGATGAAATTTAGGTTCGCAAGCATTGCGGCGTGTGTTTTGTTTTCTTTTGCAGTCATGTCGCAAAATAGCGATGACAATGTGATTTTCAGAGAGTTTGAAAGGAATTACGACAGCCTTTTGCAGGGGCATTATATGAAGATGAATGCCAAATTACTCGGCAAAAGTTTGAACTACAAAACGGATACTTTCGTTCCTGCTCATAGGGCTTGCGATGTGTCGGACAGTGTCTTTGCTCGTCGTTTGCGTTCCATTCCTTCGGTTGTTCCTTTGACCTATAATGACAAAGTAAGAGCCAACATTATTTACTATATCGACAGAATTGGCGACAGAGTGGGGGTTATGTTGGGTTTGAGCAAGTATTATTTCCCTATATTTGACGAGATTTTGGACAGACATGGTGTTCCTTGTGAGTTGAAGTACCTTGTTGTGATAGAATCTGCTCTCAATCCCAAGGCTGTTTCAAGAGTAGGTGCTACGGGTCTTTGGCAGTTTATGTATGCAACGGGAAAAATGTACGATTTGAGGGTTAATTCGATTATCGATGACAGAATGGACCCGATTAAAGCGACGGAAGCTGCTGCCAAGTATTTGAAAGACCTCCATAAAATCTACAACGATTGGACGCTTGCGATTGCTGCATACAACTGTGGTCCGGGAAATGTGAACAAAGCAATGAAACGCTCGGGCAGAAATGACTTTTGGGGTATGTATGATTTCCTTCCGAAAGAGACAAGGGGCTACGTACCTGCCTATATTGCAGCTGCGTATGTGATGAATTTTCATGCCGAACACGGCATTTATCCTGCAAAGCTCACAAAGCCGCTTACTCTCATTTCGGATACAATAATGTTGAAGAGGGATTTGTATTTTGGTCAAATCGAAGGGGTGATGAATATTTCGACAGAACAACTTCGAGAACTCAATCCTCAGTATAAGACAAATTTTGTTCCCGGGGAGCAGGGCAAATATAGTTTGAAGCTGCCTTTGAGGTATATCAATGATTTTATTGCTCTTGAAGACAGCATTGCCAACTACGAAAGGGATAAGTTTTTTGGTTCTGACAAAAAACAGACGGAGCTTGCCGAAGGAGATATTGAGTATAAGGAAAGGGTGATTTATCACAAGGTGAGAAAGAAAGACTCTTGGTATAGTGTTGCCAAGCGTTACGGCGTAAGCGTTTCTCAACTCAAATCGTGGAATCCCAAGGCTCGCAAAAGTCAAAAGCTGAGGGTGGGTGATATGCTTGCAATCAAACAAAAGCAGGCTTTCAAAAAAGAGGTTCAACCGCCTCAAGACAGCACTTATATGGCAAATAATCAGGAGAAATCAATCGTTTCTTCTGACAATCAGGCAATAGATACTCGTACTTCGGCACAGCAAATACAGAAAAGTTCCGACGGAAAGAAGCCAAAGCAGGCGGTTGTCAATCATAAGGTCAAACAAGGTGAAACGGTTGTCAAGATTGCCAAACGTTATGGTGTTTCGGTAGAGCAGATATGCAAGTTGAACAACATGACTCTCAAAGCTGCTTCAAAAATAAGGGTGGGACAGACTCTCAGAATAAAGTGATGACATCGCAAAAGGTTCTTTTGTATCTTATTATCGTGTTGTTGTCTTTGGGTTTGATTTGTTTGCTGTTCCCAAAAGATGGTTTGAATATTTTCGGTATTCAAATCACAATGCCGACATTGGAGGAGATTTTTTCTTTTTCCTCTTCCGAATATGCAGATGTTGAAAGCGTGGTATCGACTTGTGAACAGAAGCCCTCAGTCAATCAAGCCGATTCGACACAGGATAGTTCTGTTGTTTCCTTTGAGTATGATAGTGTTTTGAGGGAGCGTTTTGACAGTTTGTTTTCTCGTCTGGACAGAGCAAAAGCACAAGAGGGTGTGGTAAGAATAGTACATTACGGAGACTCTCAGGTGGAGGCAGACCGCATTACGGGAACAATAAGGAAAGACTTGCAAAAGAACTTCGGTGGAAGGGGACAAGGGTGGATTTCTTTGTTCAGCCGTTCGACCATAAGGGGCGTTTCGTTTCACTATTCCCCAAATTGGGCGTTTTGTTGTGTGTTGGAACCAAAGCGAGGGTTCAACAGATATGGCATAGGCTTGTCTTCGATAAAGGCTCTTGCCGACAGTGTCTCTCAAACGGCAACTGTTGAAATGGCTTTTGCCACAAAGCCCGCAGGAAACATAGTATTGTATTGTGCAAGTCCCGAAACAGAGGGCAGTGTCATTATTTCCAACGGTCAAGATGAGATTTCGCAGGTTCAGATTGATGCATCTTTTGATGTGCAACGGATAGTCATCAGCTCCGACAGCTTTGGAAAAGTATTGAAACTGCAAGCTACTTCGGGGGTTGAACTATATGGAATGAACGTTTCGTCAAACAGCGGAGTGCTTGTCGATAATATTTCGCTAAGAGGCAGTTCGGGCTGGGGAATAAGGGGGAGCAATGCTTCGCTTTTGCAACACTTCTACTCTGAGTTGGGAGTTGATATGATAATCATGCAGTTTGGAGTGAATGCCATACCGCAAGAAAAGGACAAAGTGATTGAAGACTATACCTTTTATAAGAAAGAGTTTGCCAAACAGCTGAGATTTTTGCAAGCAATGGCACCCGAAGCACTGATTGTGGTTGTCGGAGTGTCAGACCGGAGCATAAGAAAGTCGGGAAAGTATGTTACAAACCCTAATGTTCTCAAATTGAGACAGGCACAAAGGCAGGCAGCTTTGGAAAACGGCTGTGTGTTTTGGGATTTGTTTGAGGCAATGGGAGGAGAGAACTCTATGCCGGCTTGGGTTTTGAGAGAAGAACCATTGGCAAACAAAGATTTTATCCATTTCAATGAAAAAGGAGCAGCAATGGTTGCAGAAATGTTCCTGAAATCCTTTTACAAAGAGTACAAAAGGTATAAAGACGATTGCAATATGCAAAAAATACGATAGGATTGAGAAATTATTTATACCTTTGCCGACTATGGATACCGATATATTGGAGATAGAAGGATTGAGATTTGTAAAAGCCGTGTCGGCTGAGCAACTTGACATGATAACTTCTCGCCTTGCAGACAGGATAAACCAAGATTATGCAGGCAGAGAGGTGGTTTTTCTTGTCGTTCTCAACGGAGCATTCATGTTTGCCTCAGATTTGTTGAAGAAGATTGAGGGTGTGCATACCGTATGTTTCATAAAGGTATCGACCTATAGCGGAATGCAAAGTTCGGGAGAATATAAGGAGGTGATAGGTCTTACGCAGGAGTTGAAAGACAGGGACGTTGTCATAATAGAAGACATTGTCGATAGCGGATTTACCATGAAAGAAATGCTCGAAAGGCTGAAAGAGCAAAACGCTCGCTCTGTTGAGGTGTGTACATTGGCATTTAAGCCCGACAACTTCAAGGGAGACTACGAGGTGAAGTACAAAGGATTGAACATGGGAGCGGAATTTATTGTCGGTTACGGATTGGATTTCGAGCAAAAGGGAAGAAATTTGAAAGAAATATACAAGAAAATCTAAAAATAGTAAGAAGTTATGCTAAACATTATTCTGTTTGGAGCACCCGGAGCAGGCAAAGGTACTCAGTCAAAAGAGTTGGTAAAGAAATATGAGCTTGCTTACATTTCGACAGGCGACATATTGAGAAAAGAAATGGCAGAAGAAACCGCTCTTGGTTTGAAGGCAAAAGACGTAATCAACCGCGGAGAGTTGTTAAGCGACGATTTGATTATCGAAATCATTGAAAAGGCCGTAGAACAAGCCGGAGAAAAAGGCATTTTGTTTGACGGATTTCCGAGAACGGTCGCTCAAGCCGAGAGTTTGGAGAAGTTGTTGGAGCATCACAGCCGTCATCTTTCGTTGGTTCTCAGTCTTGAAGTGCCGAGAGAAGAGTTGGTCGAAAGAATGCTCAAACGAGCAAAGATAGAAGGCAGAGCCGACGACACCGAAGAGGTTATTCAAAATCGTTTCAGAGAGTATGAAGCCAAAACAAAGCCCGTTGCAGATTTCTATGAAAAGCAAGGGGTATTGCATTCGGTTGTTGGTACGGGAGCAGTCGAGGAAGTATTTCAACGATTGACCTCTGAGATAGACAAGGTAAAGCAATAACAAGAGCAAAAGCAGATGGCATCTAACTTTGTTGATTATGTTAAGATATGCGTTCGCTCAGGTAAAGGCGGGGCAGGTTCTGCCCACCTTTTGAGAACTCGTTCCAATGCAAAGGGAGGTCCTGACGGAGGAGACGGAGGTAGAGGAGGTCATATCATTTTGAGGGGCAACAAACAGTTTTGGACATTGTTGCACCTCAAATATACCAAACACCTGATTGCCGAAGGAGGAGGAAACGGAGGAGAGAACAGATTGCACGGCAAAAACGGCGAAGACGTCATTGTCGATGTGCCTCTGGGAACGGTATGTAAGGACTTTGAAACAGGAGAAATAGATTGCGAGATAACCGAAGACGGACAAACTGCAATCATTGCAAAAGGCGGAAGAGGAGGTCTCGGAAACGACCATTTCAAAAGCCCTACCAATAGAACACCTCGCTATGCACAACCGGGAGAAGAAGGAGTTGAGCGTTGGAAAATCATAGAACTGAAAATACTTGCAGATATTGGTTTGGTAGGATTTCCAAACGCAGGCAAGAGTACTCTTCTGAGTGTGGTGTCTGCAGCAAAACCCGAAATAGCCGACTATCCTTTTACGACATTGGTGCCAAATCTCGGAATGGTATCTTATAGGGAAGAGAAATCTTTTGTAATGGCTGACATACCGGGAATAATTGAGGGAGCATCTGAGGGAAAAGGATTGGGATATAGGTTTCTCAGACATATAGAAAGAAACTCCGCATTGCTCTTTATGATACCTTGCGATTGTGATGACATATCCAAAGAATATGATGTGCTGCTGAACGAACTGAAGAACTACAATCCCGAGTTGTTGGACAAAGAAAGGATTTTGGCAATCACCAAGTGCGATATGTTGGACGAAGAAATGACCGAGCAGATGAAAGCCAAGCTCCCACCGAGAGTGCAAAGTATTTTCATTTCTTCGGTAAGCGGCAAAAACATTGACAAGCTGAAAGACCTGATATGGCAAACCCTGAACAAAAATGTTGGATAAGCTGAAAGAATGGGACACGGCATTGTTTTATACAATCAATGATGCAAGGAGTAATTTCTTGGATTGGTTCTTTGCAATCATATCATCGCATTGGTTCTTTGCAATCATTGTGTTGGTGTTTGCCTTTTCTATTTGGAAGTTGCGTTTCAAATTTAAGGTTTTGCCCTTGATTGTAATCGTGTTGCTTGTAAGTCTTTGCTTTTTGTTTGCCGACAGAATTTCGGTTCTTTGCTTCAAAGATGTGGTCGAAAGACTGAGACCTTCCCATGCTTTGCAAGATGTTCATTTGGTTGCACTTCGCAATCTGCAACTGATTTACGACAGCAAGGGAGGCTTGTATGGCTTTGTCTCTTCCCACACGGCAAATCTGTGTTGCATTGCAGTGATTTACGCCAAGTTGTCTTCCAAAAAGAAAATCACTGTTCTGTGTCTTGCCCTTTGGGCAGTCCTTACGGCATATTCAAGGGTCTATTGCGGAGTTCATTATCCCATGGATGTAATTTGCGGAGGCTTGTTGGGCTTTGTTTTGGGTGAAATCATCTACTATGTCTTCTCTTTGTTGGACAGAAAATATAAATGGAATATAGAACAAAAGGAATAGCTTTTTTGATATGTTGGTTAAAGTTTATGGAAGTGCGATTTGTGGTATAGAAGCCACCACGGTAACGATAGAAGTAAGTACAGACAAGGGAATAAACTTCTTTTTGGTCGGACTGCCCGACAGTGCCGTAAAAGAAAGTCAGCAAAGAATATCCTCTGCATTGAATACTTACGGCTACAAAATCCCGGGAAAGAAGATTGTAATCAACATGGCTCCTGCCGACTTAAAGAAAGAAGGTTCTGCATACGACCTTCCGTTGGCAATAGGCATACTTGCCTCAAGCGAACAAATCACTTGCGACAAGCTGTCTGACTATATAATAATGGGAGAGTTGAGCTTAGATGGTTCAATTCGCACAATAAAAGGAGCTTTGCCCATTTCCTTGGAAGCAAAGAAGCAAGGATTCAAAGGAGTTATCCTTCCGAAAGACAATGCCAAAGAGGCAGCAATCGTATCCGACATGGAGGTGTTCGGAGTAGAGAACATAATGGAGGTAATCAACTTTCTGAACGGAGTTGCTCCTGTTGCACGCGAAACTTTCGACATAAACGAAGAGTTTGAAAAGAGTTTGGACGAATACGAATTTGATTTCAAGGACGTCAAAGGGCAGGAGAGCGTCAAAAGAGCCATGGAGATAGCAGCGGCAGGCTCTCACAACATACTCATGATTGGTTCTCCCGGAAGCGGAAAAACAATGCTTGCCAAGAGACTGCCGAGCATTTTGCCGCCTCTTACGATTGATGAAGCACTCGAAACAACCAAGATACACTCTGTTGCAGGCAAGATGACCTCTTCCCGTTCAATAATATCGGTAAGACCTTTCCGAAATCCTCATCACACAATCAGCGATGTGGCACTTGTTGGAGGTGGAACATATCCCCAACCCGGCGAAATATCTCTTGCACACAACGGAGTTCTTTTCCTCGATGAGCTACCCGAATTTAAGAGAAGTGTTCTCGAAGTGTTGCGTCAGCCGATGGAAGAGAGAAAAATTACCATTTCGAGAACAAAACAAACCTCTGAATACCCCGCAGGATTTATGCTTGTGGCAGCAATGAATCCTTGTCCTTGCGGATATTACAATCACCCCACACAGCCTTGTACCTGTGCTTCGGGAGCGGTTCATCGTTACTTGAATAAAATCTCCGGACCTTTACTCGACCGTATTGACATACAGCTTGAAGTCGTTCCCGTACCTTTCAAGGACCTTTCCACAATGAGAGAGGGAGAACCAAGTTCGGTTATACGTCAGAGGGTGATTAAAGCTCGCAAAATTCAGCAGGAACGTTTCAAAGACTTCCCCGATATACATTGCAATGCACAGATGAATAGTCGCATGATGAAGCAATTTTGCAAAATACAACCCTCGGGAATGGAACTTCTTCGCACAATAATGGACAAATTGCAACTTTCGGCGAGAGCATACGACAGAATATTGAAAGTATCTCGCACTATTGCCGACTTGGAAGGCTGTGAACAAATCCAAGATGCACACCTTGCCGAAGCAATCACTTACAGAAGTTTGGATCGAGAGAGCTGGGGCAGATAAAAACTAAGAACAAGGCTGCAACAACTCATCGACAATCTCCCAATATTTGCGACGATTGGTCTCTATGTCGGCATATTCCGAAAGGAATTGTTGGTTGTTTAGTCTCAACTCTTCTTCATTCATTTGCAAAACTTTTTCGATGTAGTCGGCTTTGGCAATCTCTTCATCTGAAACAACAAGGCAATTTTTACCGTTGGCAATCAGCCCTTTGTAAGAAGGCAAATCGGACACTATTGTCAGACATTCGGCACTCATTGCTTCCATCAGGCTGTTCGGAAGTCCGTCGCTGCACGGAATAGAGACATAAATCTTTGATTTTGCGTAGTATTCTTTGTTCTTTTCGGGCGAAAGCCAACCTACAAAGCTGACCTTGCTTTCTATTTTCAGCTCTTTGACAAGGCTCAAAAGCTCTTCTTCTCGTCCGTTTGCTGCAACCACAAGCCTCCAAGAGGCATATTCGGGTTTTGAAACAAAGTTTGCAAACGCTCTTATAATGTCATCAATCCTATAAAGCGGAGAGTGCAGACGATTGGAATAGACAATGTTCTCTTTTGTTGCAGGCTTGACAAGCTCAATACCGAGATTTGCCAATACTATGTTTGCATTTTTCGGAGCATATTGTCTCATTTGTTCAACAAGATAAGGGCATACCGCATTGAAAGCGTCCGACGACTTCAAGATATACCTTAACATTGCTTTGAAAACAAATCCCCTTTTAGGCATGACAAGAACATCGCTCCCGATTGCAACAGCAAGGGTAGGGATACTTCTTTTTTTCGCAAGGGCAACAATAAATGCGGTAAGGTTAAGCTGATACAATACAATCATGTCGGGTTTCAGCTCTTTCAACAATCGTCTTGTTTTGAAGAAAGCTCCTATAATATGTTTCAAATCGAACTTTATTCCGCTTGTGATTTCAATTCGGTCAAACTTCCCTACAAACAGTTGCTTAAAACGCTTGGTAAGTATGCTGTTTTCGTTGCCTGCAATGAGCAGAGTTTTATTTTTCATGGTTTTCAGATGAGGTTTTATTTCTCTTTGAGAGCATTATACAATATTTCTATCGGGTGAAGAGCAGTTCGGGAGGAGAAATGCTTTATTTGTTCTCTGCAACTTGTTCCCGGAGCTGCAATTATGGTGTCGGCAGCTGCCTTTTCTATCGCAGGAATGAGTACAGAGTTGGCAATAGTCTTGCTCATTTCGTAATGTCTTTTCTCATAACCATAACTTCCTGCCATTCCGCAACAGCCGCTCGGGATTACTTCAACAGAGTAATTTGTGGGAATGCAGAGCATTCGCTCCATAAACTCGGTACCTGTGAGAGCCTTTTGTTGGCAATGACCATGCAACAAGATATGTTGTTTCTTGTCGGTAAAGAGTTCGGGAGTTATCACACCCAAGTCTGCTTGTTTTGCGATAAATTCGTCAAAAAGGAAAACATTTTGGGTCAAAGACGAAATATCTTCTCCCAAAAGGTCGGGATATTCGTCTCTGAAGCTGAGCGTTGTCGAAGGTTCAATTCCCACAAGAGGAGTTTGTTCGCTTATCAGCTCTCTCAATATGCCGACATTTCGTTCTGCAAGCCTTTTTGCCCTCTTTACCATTCCCTTGCTTATTGCCATTCTGCCGCTTTCCTCAATCGGAGCTTGCTTTACCTCAAATCCCAATGCCGAAAACAGCTTTATTGCAGTCTTTGCGATAGAAGTGTCTTGAAATCTTGAAAACTCATCGATAAAAAGATAAATCGTCCTGCCGTTTGCTTTTTTTGCTTGGTCAAACTGCTTTGAGAAATTGCAAGGATATATTTTCGGTATCTCTCTTTGGGGAGCAAATCCCATGAGGGCTTTCAAAGCCGAAGAGGTGAGAGCGTTTGACACAAACCAATTGTAGATTGAGGGGAATATACTGCCGACTTGCTGAAACTTTGGCAGAGAGTTTATCATCAAAACGCTCAAAGGATAGCCGTGCTTGTCGTAATGGTGTTGCAAGACCTCACTTTTGAGCTTGGTTATGTCCACATTGGAAGGGCATTCCCTCTTGCAAGCCTTACACATCAAACAGTTATCCAACGCATTCTTGACAATATTTTCGCTCAAAGGGTCATCGGCACAAGAAAAAGAGAGCATCTCCCTGATTATGTTGGCTCTTGCCCTCGGAGTATCAAGTTCGGAACCTGTGGCTTTGAAAGTCGGACACATCAACCCTCCTATCGTTTGGCTCTTACGGCAATCGGCAGCTCCGTTGCAACGCTCTGCCGCACACTGCAAGCCCTTCTCCTTTTCAAAAGAGTAATATGTCTTTATTTCGGGAGCATTTGCACCTTGGTAACGCAGGCTTTCGTTCATTGAAGGCGTATTGACAATCTTGCCCGAGTTGAAAACATTGTCTTTATCCCAAACCTTTTTTGTTTGACACATCAAACGGTAAATCTCTTCTCCGTACATGAGAGGAATCCATTCCCCTCTCAGTCTTCCGTCTCCGTGTTCCCCGCTCAGAGAGCCTCTGTATCTCTTTACAAGAAGAGCAATTTCTCTGCTGATTTGTCGAAAGAGTTGCACATCTTCCTCTTTCTTTAAGTTGAGAACAGGTCTCAGATGAAGCTCTCCCGTTGCAATGTGAGCATGATAGACACATTTTAGATTGTGTTTCTCCAAAATCTTCTCGAAATCCCTCATGTAATTTGGCAACTTCTCCACTCCCACGGCAGTGTCTTCAATCACCGAAACAGGCTTGTCGTTTCCGGGAATGTTCGTCAAAAGTCCCAAGCCTGCCTTACGCAAAGCCCACACCCTTGCAACCTCCCTACCTTCCACAATGCTGTATGCGTATGCTTTTTTCTCTCTTTCAAAGTCTGCCTTGCACTCTTGCACCTTTTTGAGCAGCACTTCACGACAGTTGTCTGCAAATTCGACAATCAACACAGCCTTAGGGCTGCCCTGAATGAAGAAAGTGTTTTGCTTTTGAGCAGGATTGCGATATGCAGCCTCCACAATATGGTCGTCCATAAGCTCAACAGCCATAGGATTGTGCCTCAAAGCAGTGAGGTTTCCCTCAAAACTATCATACAAGTCGGCAAAATGAACACACAACACCGCTTTCTCTTTCGGAGGAAGAGGCAAAAGGTTGAGTTTTAGCTCGGTTGCAAAAGCCAATGTACCTTCACTTCCGCAAAAGAGCTTGGCAAGATTGGGAGCATCTCCCTCATAGAGAGAATCCAAAGCATAACCATTGTTTCGTCTCGGCACACACTTTTCGGGAAACGCCTGCTCAATTCTCTCTTTCAAACCCATGTCGGAGCGAATGTCTGACACAAAGCGATAAATCTCCCCTTCAAGCCCTTCGATATGAGTTTTTGCCTCAAACTCCTCTTTGCTCAGTTGCTTCAACACCGTCTGTTCTCCGTTTGAAAGCAAAACACGTGCTTCCAAAATATGCTCCCTCACCGAACCATAGACCAGAGAATGCAATCCGCAGGAGTTATTTCCCGCCATTCCTCCCACACAACAACGATTGGCAGTTGACGTTTCGGGAGCAAAAAACAATCCGAAAGGTTTGAGATAGTTGTTTAGCTCCTCCAATACCACACCCGGCTGAACCCTTACCCATCTTTCTTTGCTGTTCAGCTCCAAAATTTTGTTCATTCGCCTACTCACATCGACAACAATCCCTTTTCCCACAACCTGACCGGCAAGCGAAGTGCCGGCAGCCCGAGGGATAAGAAAGGTTTGGTGCTTTCTGCAAAAGTCAAGCAGAATTTTTATGTCGTTTTCGCAATCCTCACAAGGGAAAAACACAGCCAAGGGTCGCTCTCTGTAAGCCGACGCATCGGTAGAGTACAAAACCAATGTAAGAGCATCAAAGCTCAACTCGCCTGCAAGCCTTTCTTGCAGCCTTTTCAATTCATCTGTTATAGAAACATCGTGTTGCATAACCATTTGCAAAGGTAACAAGAAAAGCCAAACCGACAATCAAAATCCAATCTCCGATTTATTCCGACAAAACGCCTTTTTGCACAACTCTCGGGCTGAAAGCCCAAAAGAACTTAGCTCGGGGCAGAGCGAAAGCGTCGCCCCGAGTGAATGATACCTTATAATAGTTGCCATAAAAGGGCAAAAGCGTTAAATAATTGCTGTTTTCAGAAAAACAAAACGGCGTTTTGGTTTGATGAAAACGCCGCTTTTAATATTCTCTCTTTCAATTCCTTTTGTCGAATATTCGACTTGACTTTATTGAACAACGAACTTTTTGTTCAGCTTGCCTTTCGGAGTGGTTATTGTTATGAAATACGTTCCTTGAGCGTAGTTTGCAAGAGACAGTTGCAGCGTTTTGGAGTTTACTTTTCGCTCTTCAACCAAGCGATTTAGCACATCAAAAACTGCAACAGTAGCAATATCATAATCACAAGCAAGGTTCAACACCTCATTTGCAGGATTTGGATAAAGCCTTACCGCCTTTTCCAAAAGCTCAACCGACAAAAAGCTGCTTGAAGTCGTGTCTTGCGAAACCGTATCTTGAGAGACCGTATCTTCCAGCGTCATTATAGGACAAATACCCACCGGAGCATGAACTATGGTGTCGCAAACGACAGTCCCTCCATCAAACGTATATGGATAAGAACAATGATATTCGTATGAATTTATCTCATTATACCAATTAGTTACATCGACAGCACGAACCCAACCGGACAATTCGTCTCTGCAACAGAAAGAAACATATAACGGATACTTAGTTCCGCAGCCTGACGGAGTACAGTAATACGCAACATTTGTTCCTCCGTTAAGATGACTCACATATTCTTTCAAACACAAGCAAGAAAATGTTGTTCTAAAACTCCAACCAAAAGGACAAGGATCGTTCATAAATACAGATATATGGTAATCGTTGTACAACGTAATGGTATCATCAAATAGATATTCCACAAATCGCAATAAAGCAACGGTATCCAAATATGGGCGATTTATACCTCCCGACACAAATGTCTTTGAATATAATTCGTTTGACAGAGTTTCATCCCAAATACCTATGGTTATGGTATCATGATAATATTCATTATAAGACGGACTTTCATAAATCAGTCCGGCAACTCCCATGATTTTGATGCTGTCTTTGACTTCATATCTCTGAGCAAAGCGTCTTATGTTTTCTCCTTGCTCGTTGTTAGTAACAACCATAAAGGAATTACCCTGCGGTAAAACAGAGTTAAATCCCTCAAATCTGTAATTGCTGTCCGCAAGTGGCGGAAAAATGTACTGATTGCCGTAATCACATTGAAACCATGCCGTATCCAACTGTGCTTTTGCCGAAAAACTTGCAAAAATTATGCTCAAAGCGAGCATTGCTTTGAAAAATGTTTGTCTTATCATAATCTTGTCAATTTATTTAATCTTTACATTGTATGGTTAATTTTTTTTGTGTCATCGATGCAGTGTAATTTACCCAGTTGGCAATGCAGGTAAATGGAGGCTGAGTAGAAAAGTACGGATATGCTCCTAATGTTGGTCCGTTGCCTATGTTAAATTGAATATTTTTGCCGCAAGATGTGAGAAAGGAAGGTATTTGTCTGACATACAATATCTGTTCATTGTTTAATTGAGGTTCCATGCCTGCTAAAGCATATCGCTTGTTCGGGATTACACTCAAATGATTTATTGTACCGGGAATATGCCGTGCATAAGCCATATAAGCCGGTTGTGCTTGCAGATGTAAGGATAAAGTCGAGTAAACATAATTGCTTGATATTTGTTCTCCGTGCAGTATCAGTAAAGAATCCATTTCAAAAGAGTAATCCATCTCAAATATTTTATTATTCTTATCTTGATGATAACATACTCTGCTTGCAACTATCGGTTGTTGCCCCTCTTGCAATACATTTATCATAGTATAATCTTTATGATTGTTATCTTGGGCAGATGTTGCTATTGCCATAAATGCATTTGGCAGTTTTGTTATATGCGACGTAAACTCATAAGGATTGAATGAAGAATTGAGAGCAACATTTGGGGAATAGTATGTATATGTTTTCTGAGATATGCAATCCTCCGGTGCTGCTTTCTTGTAATATCTTACAATCAAACTATCAGAAGGATATACTCTTCCGACCGTCGCAACACAGACATCTCCAACTGCAATATCTTCAAATATTTCTTTTTGATATTGTGATGGTGTATTAGAATTTAATACATAGTAATTGCCCGTACCATCCATGCTCACAAACCTACCGTATGGATTAGCGGTTGCAGCTCCATGTCCTATTGCGACCACATGAGTTGCATTATAATCATCTTGATATGCCACAATGTTGGTTAATTCCTCTGTTAAGGCAATATCTTGTAGTTGATAGGCGAAGCCTTGAGCTCCGAGCAACTGATTAACCGTCAATTTACCTATGCAACCAATGAAATTACCTTGACTATTTAAGCGTTTCCCGCAAAAATATACTACATTGTTTAGCAATGTAAAATCATTGACGACTATATTCGCAGAATCGAGTGTGGATTTACGGAGAATAATGTTTCCATTTGTCCATACTGTAAAACAATACTTACTATTCGTATCGATGCCGGTTGAAATAAGGTAATCGTTGTTAAACGGTCTGACCTTTTGTGTATAGGCTTCGGTTATCAAAGACGTACTTATTCTTATACTCTTTGTCGGATTAAACCAACTTTGTGCTTGTATTGCGGTGTTTATCAACACCATTGCGGCAAGTAGTATGCCGACTTTTGAAAATATTTTGTTTTTCATCTCTTTTTATTCTTTCTAAATTTAATAACTTTGTTTATTGTTTCCTCGTTTGAGCTTATTTTACCGATGTTCGCAACAAGGAAACCAAGGCGAACATCATCGCCTTTCAAAGTTATTCTTACAGAGGAAAAAGATATAATTTGTTTTCATTGCCGAAAAAATAAAATTCTCGCAGCAAAGTTACAAATGTTTTTCGATTTTGCAATACAAATTCGGCGTTTTTGTTCGGTTAAGCGGGAAAATTTGTCGGATAAAACGCCAAGTAGAGGTTTTCAAAGTCTGTTTGGAGGGACGCTTTTGCACCTTCTATATAGAATTGCTCAGAAAAATAGGCAGTCCTATGACGTCATAGGACTGCCTATTTTAGTTTGGTAAAAATTGAATGGCAAAAGCGTTCGTTTTTTTCTTCGATTTGTACACTCTTTTCCTAACTCCCTGTGGTTGATAATAGGATTATCAAATTTTTTTCTTATTGATAATCGGATTATCTTGCGATGATAATACCATTATCTTCCCATGATAATCTGATTATCTTCCCAAGATAATACCATTATCACGCCGTGATAATCGGATTATCAAGCCAAAATTTTTTTGATAATCCTGTGTTTGGCAAAATAAATCGGCGAGTTATTCTGCCAAAACGCCTTTTCACAAAAACAAAACGGCGTTCTGCTCTGTGCAGAACGCCGTTTTATTTGTTGAATGTTTTGTTTTGAGGATTGTAATCTTTATTTGGATTTCAATCTGTTTACTATTGCAATGAGGTATCCCAAAACAATGAACGCTCCGGGAGCTAAAACGAATACCAATATGCCGTCTGCATCGCCTATGAATTTGTAGCCGAACACTGAACCGCTACCGAGCATCTCTCTTATCAAACCAAGAATTGTCAATCCGAGTGTGAAGCCCAAGCCCATGCCGATTCCGTCAAAGATGGAGTTCAATGGTGTGTTGCGACTTGCAAATGCTTCTGCTCTTCCCAAGATGAGGCAGTTTACAACTATCAATGGTATGAACAAACCGAGGCTTTCGTACAACGATGGCAGATATGCTTGCATGCAGAGTTGCAAAAGGGTTACGAATGAGGCAATGACGACTATGAATGCGGGTATTCTGACTTTGTCGGGTACTACGTTTTTGAGCAGCGATATGACAAGGTTTGAGCAAATCAACACAAACATTGTACACAATCCCATTCCCATTCCGTTGATTGCCGAGGTGGTTGTTCCGAGTGTGGGACACATTCCGAGCAAAAGGCAGAAGACGGGGTTCTCTTTTACAATTCCGTTGAGTATTATCTTTATCTTGTTCATGGCTTTATTGTTTTGATTGTTCTTGATACTTTTCAAATGCTTTGTATGCCGATTTTATTGAGGCGATGAAGGCTCTCGAGGTGATTGTTGAGGCTGTTATGGCATCTATTTCGCCTCCGTCTTTCGATACTTTGAAACTTTCTTGCGATGGGTTCTTGCCTCTTATGTCTCCTTTGGTTTTGAACCATTCGGAGGCTTTGGCTCCGAGTCCGGGGGTTTCGTTTGTTTCAAGTATGGAGTAGTTTATAATGTTTCCTTGGCTGTCAAGTCCTACCATGGTTTTGATTTTTCCTCCGTATCCGTTGTTGTCGTAGGTCTCTATGGCACAACCGACCAATTTTTCGCCCTCTCGTGCAGGATAGACGATGAAAGCATCGGCAAATCCTTCCAATTTTATTTCCACGGGCTTGTCTAAACTTATGTTTCCTTGAGGCAGAACTTCTTTGATTGCTTTATCTTTTTTGTCTTGTGCCGCTTTGTCGATTGGGTCTTTGGTCAAGGCATAGCCTCCTGCCAAAAGAGCCGACGCACTCAAGGAGATGAGTGTCAGACTGAGCAGCATATTCTTCAATGATGATTCTAATTTTGCCATGGTTTTTGCTATTGTTTTTGGGTTTGTTTAATATCCGAAACGTTTTGGTTTACATACCTTGTTGATTAGAGGTGTGAGGGCGTTCATTATGAGTATTGCAAACGAAACTCCCTCGGGCATTGGTCCGAAACAACGGAAGAGTATGGTAAGAAGTCCGCAGCCTGCTCCAAAGATAAGTTGTCCTTTTTTGCTTACAGGGCTTGTTACCATGTCGGTTGCCATAAATACGGCTCCGAGCATCATGCCTCCTGCCAAAAGATGATAGATAGGATTGACGGTAAGTCCGCACAAGTTCAATATCCAAGCGAAGATACCTGCCGAAGCCAAAAAGGCAACGGGTATGTGCCATGTGATTATCTTTTTGAGCAACAGGTAAATTCCTCCCAAAATTATGGCTATTGCCGCAACTTCTCCGAAACTTCCTCCCGTCGAACCCAAGAACATATCGAGATTGTTCAAGCCTGCTTGGTTGTTTGCTCCTATTTGTGCAAGGGGTGTTGGTCCGCTAAGTGCGTCTGCAATCTTACTTCCGAAGAGTGGTTGCGGTGTGGGCCAGTCTGATTTTGCCACTTCGGTAGGGAAAGACAAGAAAAGGAATACTCGTCCCACCAATGCAGGGTTGAAAGGGTTTTTACCCAAGCCTCCGAAGGTCATTTTGCCTATTCCTATTGCCACCAAAGCTCCTATGATTACCAAATAGAAAGGTATGTCGGAAGGAAGGTTGAACGCAAGCAGCATTCCTGTGATTACTGCCGAGCCGTCTGAGATTGTTTGTTGTCCTTTGATGAGGAATTTTTGTATTATCCACTCGAAGAGAATGCAAGAGGCAACCGAAACCAATGTCAGTGCCAATGCTCTGAATCCGAAGAAATATATGCCTACCAACAATGCAGGAACTAATGCGATAACCACATTCCACATTATTGATTTTGTGGTTTCTCTGCTCTGAACGTGCGGTGAACCCGATACCTTTAATAATCCCATATTAGTTTTCTTTTGTTTGATTGTTCTTAATCTTCAATTTTTACCAAATATTCAAGGAGTTTATCACTCCCATAAATTGTTCTTTGTATGTGTTGTATTCGTCTTGGGGCGATGCTGCCAAGATTATATATACTCTGTCGTAGTTTTGTTTCAGATAACAGAGCATCACAACCTTTCTGTCGTCTATCGAGTAGTGCATTTCAAAGCTCCGTGTGTTCTCTTCCGAGTTTTCTGTCTCTCCCAAATCGGAGATTGTGAAGTCGGGATAGAGCTTTCTCCACACACCTTCGGCAAACGACACATCGACAAACTCTTGCAATGTTCCCTCTTCCCATTGTGCAACGCTGATTTGAAGTTGCTTGTAAATCGTTTCTCCTTTTGCCAAGGGTACATAAAGAGTTGTCGTTCCGCTTTCTAAATTCTCTTCGATTTCCCACCCTGAGGGATAGTCGAAAGAGTATCCGAAAGTGTCATTTTGGTAGTTTGACATTTGCTTTGCTTGTGCCATTGTGGTAAAACAGCACATCAACAACACAATCGGAGAAAACAGACGACTTATCATTGCAAGGGTTACAATATATATTCTTATTTTTTGCTTCTTTCTCTTCGTATTGCTCCTATGTTGCTTTTTGCCACTCTTATCAAGTCGAGTAACGGCTGTCCGGCAGGGCAGGTGAACAAACAGCAACCACATTCGATGCAATCCATCGCACATTCTTTTTCGGCTTCTTCCCAACGATGTTGTTTAGAGAGCAATGAAAGCTGTATTGGTTCTAAGCCCATAGGGCAGGCAGAGACGCATTTGCCGCAACGAAGGCAGTTGGTTTGGGTTTTTCTTTTCGATTCTTTTTCGGTCATTACCAAGATGCTCGAAGTGGTCTTGACGGTGGGAGCGTCAATATTGACAATGGCTTTTCCCATCATAGGTCCTCCGCTGATAATCTTGCCTGTGCTTTCGGGAAGTCCTCCGCAATAGTCAATTATTGACCTTATCGGTGTTCCGACTCTTACCAACAGGTTTTTGTTTTCTTTTACGTCTTTGCCGGTATAGGTAAGTATGTTGTCTATCAGAGGTCTGTTTTTCTGAACTGCATAATAAATTGCCAAGGCTGTACCTACATTGTTTACCACACAGCCGACTTCTATCGGCAGTTTGCCGCTTGGGATTTCTCGTTTGGTCAAAGCATATACCAACTGTTTTTCTGCCCCTTGGGGATACTTGGTTTTCAAAGGTACAATTTCCGTTCCCTCAAAGTCTTTGGCTGCTTTTTGCATTTGAGCAATCGCTTCGGGTTTGTTGTTCTCTATTCCGACTTTTGCATACTTTACTCCCAAAGCCTTTTTCATTATTTCGATACCTATAAGCACCTCTTCGCTGTGTTCCAACAGCACTCTGTTGTCCGAAGTCAGGTAAGGCTCACACTCAACTGCGTTTATGATAAGGTATTCCGCCTTTTTGTCATTCGGAATCATATATTTGACGTGAGTAGGGAAAGCAGCACCCCCGAGACCGACTATCCCTCTGTCCTTTATTCTCTCTATGATTTGTTGAGGCTCCAACTTAATATCTCGCTCTATCGAGTCGGAGGTGTCAATGCCCTCTTCCCATTCGTCTTGCTCCACATCAATATAGAATGCAGGCTTCTTGTATCCGTTAAAGTCGGTTGCCAAATCAATTTTCGTTATAACACCCGTATAAGGAGAGTGTGTATTGGCACAAATAAAAGCATCTGCCTTTGCCAAAAGCTGACCTGTTTTTACCCTTTCTCCTTTTTGTACAACAGGAGTGGAAGGCGCTCCCAAATGTTGGGAAACAAACACCACTGCTTTCTGAGGAAGAGCAAATGTTTCTGTGGAATGATTTCTTGCTATCTTGTTTTCTTTAGGGTGAACGCCACCCAACTTGAATGTATTCATGAACTATATTGTTTTTTAGCTGATAGAACCTTCATTTGTCTCCGATTTTGCCTGCTTTTCAGGGAAATTGACCGCATGGATTGCTCCCGTAGGACATTCTGCCACACATTTCCTGCAAGATTTGCACTTATTGAAGTCTATGTATGCAAGATTGTTTGTTACCGTTATTGCCTCAAAAGGACAAGCCTTTGCACATTTGCCGCAACCAATGCAGGCAGAAGTACAATTTTTCTTGGCTTCCGCTCCCTTTTCGGTGTTCATGCAGCTCACAAACACTCTTCTGTTGTTCTTTCCTTTCTTTCGGAGTTCGATAATCTTGCGAGGACAAGCCTTGACGCAAGCTCCGCAAGCCACACATTTGTCTTGATTTACTTTTGGCAACCTTGTGGTTTCGTCAATTTCCAAAGCATCAAACTTACAAGCCGAAACGCAGTTACCAAATCCCAAACAACCATTTGCACAGCCTCCTTCGCCCGAAAAATTCATGTTTGCAAAGGAACAATCTCTCAAACCGTCATACTCAACCTTGGAAACATTGTTGCATTTTCCTCCATTACATCTGACAACTGCAATCATAGGGTCGGATTCTTCGGCTTTAAGTCCCATTACTTCGGCAACTTGTTTCATTACTCCGTCGCCTCCCACAGGGCAAAACTTGCCTTCCAGGCTTTCGCTCTTCACAACAGCTTCTGCCAGTGCCCTGCAACCGGCAAAACCACAACCTCCGCAATTTGCTCCCGGCAATTTGTCGGTTACCAAATCAATACGAGGGTCTTCGTAAACCTTGAATTTTTGAGCAACAAAGTAAAGTATCAGTGCAGCTGCCGCTCCTATCGCTGCCAATGCAACAACTGCATAAACAACCGTGGTTATCATCTCTTTCTATTGGTTTATAAGCATTATTTCGTCCGACAAAGGTACATTTTTTTGCTCAATCGACAAACCTTTTTCGCAAATTTCTTCTTGAGAAATTTCGTTTATTGCGTTCTCAATAAAATTTACAGACAATGCAAGTGCTGATTGTGAGTAATTTGTGTTTATCCAAATAAAACACGATTTGTTAATTTTGACTCGATAAAAAGACTCCTTGTTTTGTTTGCAAGCAATGGTGTATCAAATGACAGAAAGACCCAAAAAATGCTTTTCGACAGCGTTTCATTTGGTCATGTCGCAAAAAATAGATAGTTTTGCACAAATTTTGATACAGAGTAAACACATAAAAAACAGAAAACATTATGGCATTAGAAATTACAGATGCTTCATTCAATGAAGTAATATCGAAGAAAGACACCTTGGTTGTGATAGACTTTTGGGCTACTTGGTGCGGACCTTGTCAAAAGATAGGACCTGTAATTGAGGAATTGGCACAAGAGTACGAAGGAAAAGCAATAATAGGAAAGTGTGATGTTGATGGCAACAGCGATGTTGTTGCTCAGTTTAGAGTAAGAAACGTTCCTACCGTTGTATTTTTGAAAAACGGAGAGCTTCTTGACAAGTTGGTGGGAGCAAATCCCAAGAGTGCTTTCGTAGAAAAGATTGAGAAGTACTTGTAGAAAAGCAACCTTATAATAAAAGGTGAGAAGCAGTAGAGTATTGCAGCTTCTCACCCTTTGTTTTCTTATTTCCCAATGGCAGGAGAGATTGAACAATTTTCACGATACAACTCTCTCGAGTTCAAAACAAGAAAAATTGTAGAGGGATTTATGAGCGGCTTGCACAAAAGTCCGTTTCATGGTTTCTCGGTCGAGTTTGCCGAACACAGATTGTACAATCAGGGAGACTCGACAAAGCATATTGATTGGAAACTTTATGCAAAAAGCGACAAGCTGTTTGTGAAAAAGTACGAAGAAGAAACCAATCTCAGATGTCTTTTGGTTGTGGATACATCGTCTTCAATGTATTTCCCTCTCGGCAAGGCACGCACGTTTGAAAGCCCCGACAAACTAACCTTTTCCCTTTATGCTTCGGGCTGTCTTTGTCATTTGTTTTACAAGCAGAGAGACGCTTTCGGTATAAGCCTTGTAGATGATACAATCAGGCAGCTCACCGACATAAAAACGAGTTTTGCTCACAGGCAGAGTATGTTTACGCTTTTGGAACAGCTCTTATCGAAGAAAGCAGAGTATAACCGCCACACAAACATTGCGGAAGCTCTTCACAAGATTGCAGAATGTGTTCATAAGCGAAGCCTCATCATAATATTTACCGACCTTATGAACCTTGTCGATAACACAAACGGCTTCACCAATGCTCTTCAACACCTCCGATACAACAAACACGAAGTTATTTTGTTTCATGTATGCGACAAAGACAAAGAGATAGAATTGAACTTTGACAACTCTCCTCGAAGGTTTATCGACATGGAAACAGGAGAGCAAATCAAAGCCACCCCGCTTCAACTCAAAGAACATTACTTCCAAAAGATGCAAGAGTTGGTAACACAAATAAAAACTCAATGCAACAATCTGCAAACCGACTTCGTTCAAGCAGATATAAACAAAGGATTTGACCAAGTATTGCTGCCCTATCTTTTGAAACGCAGCAGGCTCAAATAAAGAAATAACGAACAATAAGACGCTGTTTCAAGATTTATTCTTACTTTTGCAGGGCGTAGTGTAACTTTATAATAGATTAAGTAAAGAACAAATCATTTCACAAAGATGAGAAAGACAATATTAAGAACATTAGTTATCGGCATGGGTTTTGCACTTCTTGCCGCATCTTGCGGAAGCATAAAGACCATGCAGAAGAAGCACGACACCGTGCGTTATCAGATTTCTCCAAACCCGATGGAGGCTCACGGCGATAAGGTTGTCGTTACAATCAACGGCAATATCCCCGAGAAGTATTTTCAAAAGAATGCAGTGGTTTACTTGCAACCTGTTTTGACATGGGAAACAGGTGAGGTCATTCTTTCGCCAATGAACCTTAAAGGCTCAAAAGTAGAGGGCAACGGCAAGACCATTGACAAGAGCAGCGGAGGCAGATTTGTATATAAAGACACTGTTGCTTATCGTCAGGGAATGGAAAGTGCCAAACTTTACCTCAATCCCATAGCATACAAAGCAAAAGAAGTCAATGAAGCCAATGCAACGTGGAGTGAGGCAATGGAAAACCCCGGAGCAATAAAGCTCGGCAACGTCAAAATTGCCGAAGGTGTCAATTCGACTTCCAACAGAGTGGATATAAGAGGAGATTTGGCAATGGCACCTGCCAACTACAAGGTATCAACAGACCAAATCATGACAACCGACATTTATTTCACCGTAAATATGTCTGATTTGAACTGGAACAATAAGTTGAACAAGAAAATGGATGCCAAAAGAGGCTATGAAAGCATGAAAAGCTACATAGTGAACAACCAAGTTCCACGTCAAATTTTCGTAAATGCATGGGCTTCACCCGAAGGAGAAGAGACTTTCAACATAGGATTGTCCAAAAAGAGAGCCGAAACCACCGTCAATTTGGTAGAAAGAATGCTCACCGAAGCCCTTACCGAAAGAGCCAAAGCCGAAAACATAAAGAAGAATGACATCAAACGCTATGTCGAACAAGCAAAACAAGACGTTGTGATAACTTCAAGTGCCAAGGGAGAAGACTGGGAAAACTTCATACGCTTGGTTGAAGGTTCGTCGCTAAAAGAGAAGAACACCGTAATCAACGTTGTAAAATCACAACCCGACAAGATAAGAAGAGAACAAGAAATCCGAAATATGTCGGTAGTGTTCAGCCAAATAGAAGAAGAAATCCTACCTACATTGAGACGAGGCGAAATAGCATTCAACTTTTCGGGCGTTCAAAAGACAGAACAAGAAATAGCAAAAATGGCAATGTCTGATCCCGACAAGCTCACATACGACGAACTTATGTACGCAGCAACACTTACTCACAACTATGCAAGCAAGTTGCAAATCTATACGGCGGCAACCGAACGTTTCGCTTCGGAATGGGGCGGTTGGAACAATGCAGGAGCTGTTGCATTGTACCTCAATCAGCTTGACGATGCAAAAAGATTTTTGGAAACAGCCGACAAGCTCTCTCCAAACAACGGAGAAATCCTCTCAAACCTTGCTTTGCTCAGCCTTGCACTCAAAGACACCGAAGCAGCCGACAACTACATACAACAATCTATTGCAGCCGGCAACGAACAAGCACAAATGAATGAAGCAATCGTTTTGATAAAACAAGGAAAGTACGAAGAAGCAGCCGAAAAACTCGACGGCAGAAAGTGTACTTACAACCTTGCACTCATACAGTTGCTCACCGGCAATACCGGAAACGCAATCCGTACTTTGGATTGCTGTATGGACCAAACGGCAGAGGTATATTATTTGAGAGCTGTTTGTTATGCACGATTGGACGACGTTCCTGGACTTACCAAGAACCTCAAAGAAGCCTGCAAACAAGAACCTTCTTATAAATATCAGGCAAAGAACGACTTGGAGTTCAAGCGTTACCAATCTTTGATAGAATTTCAGAATATAGTGAATAATTAAACTCTATATTTGATATTAGAATTCACCGAAAAAGTCGGAGGATTATCCTTCGGCTTTTTCTTTTTAATATAACGTGAGTTCGATGAATATACTTTAACGTGAGTTATATTTCATCGAACTCACGTTAAAAAAGCAGATGAAAATGAATAAAATAAAGATTTTTAGTTTGATTGCAGTATTTACTGCGTTATTTGTAGGATGCGATAAACATATTACAGGAAATAAGGATAAGGTTGTATGCCTTAAAACCTTGGAGGGACATTCATGGGATGTCAGTTCCGTAGCATATAGTCCCGATGGCACAAAAATAGTCAGCGGTTCAGGGGATAAAACCGTTAAGATATGGGATGCAAACACAGGAAAATGTCTTAAAACCTTGAAGGGACATTCAGAAACTGTCTATTCCTTAGCATATAGCCCTGACGGCACAAAAATAATCAGCAGTTCAGAGGATAAAACCATTAAGATATGGGATGCAAACACAGGAGAATGCCTTAAAACCTTGGAGGGACATTTAGATTATGTCCTTTCCGTATCATATAGTCCCGATGGCACAAAAATTATCAGCGGTTCAATGGATAATACCATTAAGATATGGGATGCAAACACAGGAAAATGCCTTAAAACCTTGGAGGGACATTCAGAAGGTATCAATTCCGTATCATATAGTCCCGATGGCACAAAAATAATCAGCGGTTCAATGGATAAAACTATTAAGATATGGGATGCAAACACAGGAGAATGCCTTAAAACCGTGGAGGGACATATAGAACCTGTTTGGTCCGTAGCATTTAGTCCCGATGGTACAAAAATTATCAGCGGTTCATTGGATCATACCATTAAGATTTGGGGAGAGGAATAAGCTCTCTCTATATATAAGGTAACGTGAGTTCGATGAATATACTTTAGAATAAAGTAAGCTGTCTGTCATTTGAA
>SAMEA3663271__coassemble_225_pt1 | contig 24459 bp, 42 predicted proteins | sample SAMEA3663271__metabat2_low_PE_004 | metagenome-assembled genome bin SAMEA3663271 (sample SAMEA3663271) | pig gut metagenome | biome: pig gut; feature: pig-associated habitat; material: faeces | place: China | collected 2013
AAGTTGTGCGCCAAGGAACAAAGCCACAAATCAATGCTTAAAACCCTCGGCTACTAAAATCGAGCTTTCAGCCTACCAAAACCAAGAGTCGGCTGACCAACTCCCCATTTCAGAAAAGATAGAGTTACAAGACACTTACGTCCTGCAATATCTACTTGTCCACCTCTTCTACATCAGTAATGACGTCAATGCCTAATTTCATAATTTCTTATGCAGTCTAAGCATCTTTTCATATCCTTGCTACGTCAATGTCAAGGATAGCGTTCCGGACGTGTGTATCAGGGGCGGCACTTTGCCGAGCATTGGTAGCCTTGTCCGACATTTCAGCCCACATGGTTACGGTATCCATATCATTTGGGCTGTTTTTTGTACTCTTTCTCAACAACCACAGCAATTCTATGGCATCATTAGCTCGGGACACCGCTTACGCTCTGCCACTTAACTGAACTTTTGCGGACTTTCATTCCAAAGACATAGAGAAACAGAATATCTGTACTAATGTATAAAAAAGAGGCGTCCAAGTTATTTGAACGCCTCTTTTTCAATTCTGTCGGTAGAAACTTATTCTGCTTTCTCCTCTGCAACAGGTGCTTCAACCTCTGCTGCGGCAGGCTCAGTTGCAACTGCTTCGGATGCTGCTGCTTTCTTCTTGCCTCCTCTACGAGTGGTCTTTGCTTTCTTTGCAGTGGTGTCTTTCAACATTGCTTCGTTGTAGTCCACCAACTCCATCATTACCATTTCTGCTCCGTCGCCCAAACGTCTGCCAAGTTTCAATATTCTTGTGTAGCCGCCGTTACGATTTGCCACCTTGGTTGCCACTTCGCCAAATAGTTCCTTGACAGCTTCTTTGTTTTGCAAATAACTGAAAACGATACGTCTTTGGTGTGTTGAATCTGCCTTGGTTTTTGTTATCAATGGTTCCACATAGCCTCTTAGTGCTTTTGCTTTGGCCATTGTGGTGGTTATTCTTTTGTGTATTATCAATGAAGACGCCATATTCGATAGCATGGCTACCCTGTGAGCGTGTGTTCTTGATAGTTTATTTACTTTACAACCGTGTCTCATCTCTCGTTACTCTTTTTCTAATTTATACTTTGAAACATTCATACCAAATTCCAAATTCTTAGACTTGACCAAATTTTCCAACTCTGTGAGGGATTTCCTTCCAAAGTTGCGGAACTTCAACAAATCTTGCTTGTTGAACGCTACCAAATCGCCCAAAGTCTCTACTTCTGCACTCTTCAAGCAGTTGAGAGCTCTGACTGACAAATCCAAATCCAATAACTTGGTCTTTAAGAGTTGTCTGATGTGCAATGTGGCTTCGTCAAACTCTTCTGTCGGAGTTTTTGAGTCTGTCTTTATTGAAATTTTCTCATCTGAGAACAATAAGAAGTGCTGTATCAATATTGATGCTGCTTCTTTCAAAGCGTCTTTTGGTGTGATAGAACCATCGGTGGTAACTTCTATTGTCAGCTTTTCATAGTCAATTCTGTGTTCTACACGATAGTTATCTACAGTGTAGTTCACATTCTTGATTGGTGTGAAAATGGAGTCTATCGCTATGGTTCCTATTGCATCATCTGCTTTCTTGTTCTCCTCAGCAGGCACATATCCTCTACCCTTTTCTATGGTTATCTCCATCGAAAGACAAACCGAAGGCTCCATGTGGCAAATCTCAACTTCTGTGTTCAATATCTGAAATCCGCTCAAATATTGGTTGATGTCTCCTGCCTTGAAAACATTCTTGCCTTCTATCTTGAAACTTACGGTCTCTCTATCCTCTGTCTCTATTTGTCGCTTGAAACGAAGCTGTTTTAGATTTAGGATTATCTCTGTCATGTCTTCGATAACCCCTGGGATAGTATCAAATTCGTGGTTTACACCATCAATCTTTATGGAGGTTATTGCAAATCCTTCCAAAGATGACACCAAGATTCTTCTCAGTGCATTTCCTATTGTTACTCCGTAACGAGGTTCAAGGGGACGAAACTCAAACGTTCCTTTGAAGTCGTCCGACTCTATCATGATAACCTTGTCAGGTTGTTGAAAAGCTAATATGGCCATTTACTTACTTTTATTTAATCTTACTTAGAATACAACTCAACTATCAACTGCTCTCTTATGTTCTCCGGAATGTCGGCTCTTTCAGGGTAGTTCATAAACTTGCCTTCCATCTTATCTGCGTCCCAGTCCAACCAAGAGTAATTTGTTCTCGATGATAGCGAGTCCTCAACAACTTCCAACGATTTGGAACGCTCTCTCACTCCGACAACATCTCCTGCTCTCAACAAATATGATGGTATGTTTACCACTTTTCCGTTCACTGTTATGTGTTTGTGGGATACAAGTTGTCTTGCTTGATTTCTTGTACGAGCAATGCCCAATCTGTAAACTACGTTATCAAGTCTCGACTCGATGAGTTGTAACAAAACCTCACCTGTAATACCTCCCTTTCGAGATGCTTTCTCAAACAAGTTGCGGAACTGTCTCTCCAAAATACCGTATGTGTATTTTGCTTTTTGCTTCTCCATCAACTGCATTCCATACTCAGATTGTTTTGGACGTCTCTTGTTGAAACCATGTTGTCCGGGAGGATAATTTCTCTTCTCAAACGCTCTGTCTGCTCCGTAAATAGGTTCTCTAAACTTTCTCGCTATCTTACTTTTAGGACCAATATATCTTGCCATAGTTTAATCTTTTTTGTCTTAAAAAAATACCTTGTTATACTCTTCTTCTCTTTGGAGGACGACATCCGTTGTGAGGAAGTGGCGTAACATCTGTTATCTCCAACACTTCTATTCCTGAGGCGTTTATTGCTCTGATTGCAGACTCACGTCCTGCTCCGGGTCCTTTCACAAATACTTTTACTTTTCTCAAGCCATAGTCAAACGCTGCCTTGGAACAATCCTCAGCTGCCATTTGTGATGCATACGGGGTGTTCTTCTTAGAACCTCTGAATCCCATTTTTCCCGCAGATGACCAAGCTATAACTTGACCTGCGTTGTTTGTCAACGAAATAATACAATTGTTGAACGATGCAAAGATGAATGCTTTTCCTACCGGTTCAACCTTAACTACTCTCTTCTTCGTTGGTTTAGAACTTTTTGCCATATTGTTCTTGCAATATTTATTGATTACTACTTATGAATGCTCCAAATTTCAAAATAATATAGTCCGCACTCATGTTAAACTTAAAAACTTACTACTTAGTTACTTTCTTCTTATTTGCAACTGTTTTCTTCTTACCTTTACGTGTACGAGCGTTGTTCTTTGTGCTTTGTCCGCGTAGTGGTAATCCATTTCTATGACGAATACCTCTGTAACAGCCTATATCCATCAATCTCTTGATGTTCATCTGTACCTCTGAACGCAATGCTCCTTCCACCTTGTACTCTTCTCCTATGATGGTACGGATTGCATTCTGTTCGTCATCACTCCATTCGCTTACCCTCTTGTTCTCATCGATACCGGCCTTTGCCAATATTTGCGATGCCAAACTTTTACCTATTCCGTAAATGTAGGTCAATCCGATGACACCTCTTTTGTTCTTTGGTAAGTCAATACCTGCAATTCTTGCCATAAATTCTTTCTGTTATTAAATTACTTAATTAACCTTGTCTCTGTCTTTACAAAAAAATCAACCTTGTCTTTGCTTGTACTTAGGGTTTTTCTTGTTGATAACATAGACAACTCCCTTTCTACGAACGACTATACATTCGGGAGATCTTTTCTTTACTGAGGTTCTAACTTTCATCTTCTTCGGTAAATTTTATTTTGTTCTTATCTTTTTGCAGTTTCCTATTTGTGTCGGTATGTTATTCGTCCCCTTGTCAAATCATACGGGGTCATCACAACTTGTACTTTGTCTCCGGGTAATATCTTGATGTAATGCATTCTCATCTTGCCAGATATAGTGGCCTTGATGACATGTCCGTTTTCCAACTCGACACTGAACATCGCATTACCCAACGACTCCAATACCGTTCCATCTAATTGTATGGATTCTTGTTTTGCCATATCAAATTTGCTCTAAGTTAATATTCGTCTTTATGGTCTGTTCTATAATCTCAAAACTTGACAAAATATCCGGTCCGTCTGCTGTTACCGCAACATCATGTTCAAAGTGTGCGGCAGGAGAGTAATCGACCGTTCTGCAAGTCCAACGATCGGCCTCAAACAACACTTCCTTGTTCCCTAAGGTTATCATCGGTTCTATCGCTATCACCATACCTTCTCGAAACTTAGGTCCTGTTCCTTTTTTGCCGTAGTTTGGTACGCTCGGATCTTCGTGCATCTGTCTTCCGACGCCGTGTCCGCAAAGCTCTCTGACAACTCCGTATCCGAACTCCTCACAATAGGTCTGTATGCAATTACTCAAATCGCCTACTCTCTGACCAATTTTGCACTTATCAATACCATGATAAAGAGATTGTTTGGTAACTTTCAATAGTTGCGATACTTCTTCCGAAACTCCTTTCAGTGCAAAGGTGTAAGCCGAATCACCAACCCAACCATTGTATGTTACTCCGCAATCAATAGAAACGATGTCGCCTTCTTTGATTTCCCTCTTTCCCGGAATACCATGAACGACCACTTCGTTAATCGATATACACAAAGAAGCAGGATAACCACAATAGCCCTTAAAGGTGGGAACTCCTCCCATATCTAAGATATATTGTTCTGCAATTTTATCCAAATATGCGGTAGTAACACCCGGCTTAATGTGCTTAGACACTTCCGCCAAGGTGTCGCCTACCTTCAATGCACTTATTCTTTGTTGCTCTATATCTTCTTTACTCTTTATTTGTATCATCGTCGTGCAAAGTGTATTTCATCAGAGCTGACCTCTTCCTTTGATTCTTCCGGATTTTGTAAGTCCGTCATAATGTCTCATCAACAAATGACTTTCAATTTGTTGAAGGGTATCCAATACCACTCCGACCAAAATCAACAAAGATGTTCCTCCATAGAACTGAGCAAATTGTTGATTAACTCCGAACAATCTCACTATCGCAGGAAGAATTGCAATGATTGCCAAAAAGATTGAACCCGGAAGTGTTATCTTTGAGAGGACATTGTCGAAAAATTCCTCTGTTTTCTTTCCCGGTTTTATACCGGGGATAAATCCTCCGTTCTTCTTCATGTCGTCAGCCATTTGTTTTGGATTGATTGCCACTGCTGTATAGAAGTATGTGAACACAATTATCAATACGGCAAAGATGGCATTGTACCAAAATCCGTCAAAATTGGATAGAGCGGCCTTAATTCCTGTCATGCTTTCAGAACTTGAAAATCCAAAAAGTGTAACAGGAATAAACATGATTGCTTGGGCAAAGATTATAGGCATTACTCCTGCTGCATTGACCTTGATAGGAACATATTGTCTTGCTCCTCCATATTGTTTGTTGCCGACTATTCTCTTGGCATACTGCACAGGGATTCGTCTTGTTCCCTGAACCAACAATATGCACAACATAATCACAACCAACAATACAATCAACTCAACGAAGAAGATTACCAACTGTCCTCCCTGCTCTTCCATTCTCGATGCAAACTCTGCAAACAAAGCAAATGGTAAACGGGCAACAATACCGACCATAATCAACAACGATATACCATTACCGATTCCCTTATCTGTAATTCTCTCTCCGAGCCACATTACAAATAAAGTTCCACATGTAAGCATTATCGAAATTGGCAATACCCAATTAAAGAAATTCGGACTATCCGAACCTGTAATACTATATATGTGAGCTCCATTGATTTGCGCTCTAAGGTTTGCAAGATATGCAAATGATTGGAATATACAAACAACGATTGTGAGCCAACGTGTCATCTGGTTGATTTTTCTCCTGCCGCTTTCACCTTCTCTTTGCATTTTTGTGAAATACGGAACTACCATCGTAAGCAACTGCATTACGATGGAAGCCGTGATATATGGCATTATTCCCAATGCAAAGATAGATGCATTGGAAAATGCTCCACCGGAAAACATATTCAACAATCCCAATACTCCGTCCCTTGTTTGCTCTTGCAATCCCGCCAAATCCGAAGGATTTATTCCGGGAATAACAACATACGATCCGATTCGGTAAATCAAAATCAAAGCCAAGGTGTAGAGAATTCTATCTCGCAAGTCCTTAATACTCCAGATATTCTTTATTGTATTGATAAATCGTTTCATCGGCTGTTAGATTATTGATGCAACACCACCTTTTGATTCGATTGCAGCTTTCGCTGTTTTTGAAAATGAATGTGCTGTTACGTTGATTGTTGTACCTAATTCTCCTCTTCCAAGAATCTTCACTCTATCTTTTCCCGAAGATAACAAACCATGTTGTCTCAAAACATCAATGGTAATATCCTTGATTTGTGTTCTTTCTGACAACTCGGTCAAGGTATCAAGATTGATTCCTACATATTCTACCCTATTGATATTCTTGAAGCCAGATTTAGGTAGTCGTCTGTATAGCGGCATTTGACCACCTTCAAAACCTATCTTGCGAGAGTATCCTGAACGAGACTTTGCTCCCTTATGTCCTCTTGTGGAAGTACCTCCACGACCTGAACCCTGTCCGCGTCCTATTCTCTTTCGGTTTTTTGTCGATCCTTCTGCCGGTTTTAATGTACTTAAATCCATGATATTTCCTTTAAAAATTTTCTAATTTATTTCCTCTACTTTTACCAAATGACTAACTTTGGCTATCATACCTTCGATTGGTAAAGTTTTCTCGTGTATTCTTGTACGTCCGATTTTTCCCAAACCCAAAGACTCCAAAGTTCTCTTCTGTCTTGCAGGATGTCCGATGCCACTCCTGACTTGTGTTACTTTCAATTTCATAGTGTTCAAAGTGTTTATCCGTTAAATACTCTGTCCATTTCAATTCCTCTTAACTTGGCAATAGTGTAAGGGTCTCTCATCTGCATCAATGCAGCGATTGTTGCCTTAACAACACTATGAGGGTTGGAAGAACCTTTTGATTTGGCCAACACATCCTTTACTCCGACACTTTCCAATACAGCACGCATAGCACCTCCTGCTATAACACCTGTACCGGGAGCAGCCGGTTTCAAGAACACTCTGGCTCCGCTATACTTAGCAGTTTGTTCGTGAGGAACAGTTCCTTTCAAAACCGGTACCTTTACCAAGTTCTTCTTAGCATCATCTATTCCTTTGGCTATGGCTGCTGCAACTTCTTTTGCCTTACCCAAACCATATCCTACTACGCCATTTTCGTTTCCTACAACAACGATTGCAGAAAAACTGAATGTTCTTCCTCCCTTGGTTACTTTTGTAACCCTATTTATGCTTACAAGCCTATCTTTGAATTCTATCTCGCTTGACTTTACTCTTTTTACATTCAATTCAGCCATACCTTAGAATTTTAAGCCATTTTCTCTGGCAGATTCTGCTAATGATTTTACTCTTCCGTGATACAAATAACCATTTCTGTCAAACACAACGGCATCTATGCCTATTGTTTTTGCTCTTTCTGCAATATTTTTACCTACAACTGCAGCCATATCTGTCTTTGTACCATTTCTTTCAAAACTTTTCTCCATCGTAGATGCAGAAGCCAACGTAACTCCATTTACGTCATCTATCAACTGAGCATAAATTTCTTTGTTGCTCCTAAACACTGTCAAACGAGGTCTGTTACTTGTTCCGCTGATTTTTTTGCGGATCCTCATCTTTAACTTTAATCTTCTTACTTCTTTCTTAGTTGCCATCCTCGTACGGATTTTAATTCTCAAAAAATTACTTAGCAGCCGCCTTACCTGCTTTCTTACGGATAACTTCTCCTTGGAATCTGATTCCCTTACCTTTGTATGGTTCAGGCTTACGCAAAGAACGAATCTTCGCAGCGACTTGTCCCAACAACTGTTTATCAATACTTGTCATTATGATAAGAGGATCTTTTCCTTTCTCTGTTACTGTCTCACACTTTATCTCCTTTGGCAGTTCAAAGAAAATATTATGAGAGTAACCCAACGACAACTCCAAGATTTGACCTTGAACCTGAGCCTTGTAACCAACGCCCACAACGGCCTGAATTGTCTTAAATCCCTCGGATACTCCGTGAACCATGTTTGCAATCAAAGCTCTGTACAAACCATGAAGAGCCTTGTGTTGTTTTTGGTCGGTAGCTCTTGTGAGTACTATATGCTCGTCTTGAACTGCCACACTGATTGCAGGATTTACTTTCTGTGTTAAGGTTCCAAGTTTTCCCTTAACTGTAACTACATTATCTCCATCTACCACTACTTCCACTCCCTTGGGTAGGCTTATCGGTAATTTTCCTATTCTTGACATCTGTCTTCCTCCTTAAATTTTAGCTAATGTAACAAATTACCTCTCCTCCAATATTCAAAGCTCTTGCTTCTTTGTCTGTCATCAAACCTTTCGATGTTGAAATTATAGCAATACCCAAACCATTCAAAACTCTTGGCATATCTTCAACTCCGACATACTTTCTCAAACCGGGAGTACTCACACGCTTGATGTTGGTCATCGCAGGTTCTTTAGTCAATGGATGATACTTCAAAGCTATCTTTATTGTACTAGGGAAAGTTTCATCTTCGAACTTATAATTCAAAATATAACCCTTGTCAAACAATATCTTGGTTATTTCTTTCTTGATTTTGGAAGCAGGTATCTCTACTACCTTATGTCTTGCCAATGAGGCATTCCTGATTCGCGTTAGATAATCTGCTATTGGATCTGTAACCATTTTAATATTCTGTTTTAATTGTAACTGACTTTATCCTACCAACTTGCTTTCTTAACTCCGGGAATCAATCCTGCCAAAGCCATTTCTCTGAAATTGATTCTTGAAATTCCAAATTGACGCATATATCCCTTTGGTCTTCCTGTTAGTTTACATCTGTTGTGCAATCTTACCGGAGATGCATTACGAGGCAATCTTTGAAGAGCTTCATAATCTCCTGCTTCCAACAAAGCTTTACGCTTTGCAGCATATTTAGCTACTATTGCCTCTCTCTTACGCTCACGCGCTTTCATTGATTCTTTTGCCATAGCCTACAAATTGTTTTGATTCTTAAATGGAAAACCAAACGCCTTCAACAAAGACATTGCTTCTTTATCTTCTCTTGCTGATGTAACAAAGGTAATGTCCATTCCTTGAATGTTGTTTACCTTGTCAATATCTATTTCAGGGAATATGATTTGCTCTGTGATTCCGAAGGAGAAGTTTCCTCTTCCGTCAAAGCCACTATCGTTGATTCCTCTAAAATCCCTTATTCTCGGAATTGAAGCAGAAAGCAATCTATCCAAAAATTCATACATTCTGTCGCCTCTCAAAGTTACTCTCACTCCGATAGGCATACCTTTTCTCAACTTGAAATTAGAAATATCTTTTCTTGATCTTGTAGCAACAGCCTTCTGTCCTGCAATCAAAGTCATTTCTTCAATTCCTTTGTCTATGACTTTTTTATCAGCCACAGCCAAACGACCCAAACCTTGATTCAAAGATATTTTTTCAAGACGAGGAACCTGCATAACTGACTTGTAGTTGTACTCCTTCATCAAAGCAGCAACTATTTCCTCTTTATATTTCTGTTTTAGTCTCGGTGTGTATCCCATTACTTAATTACCTCCCCTGTTTTTTTAGAGTAACGCACTAATTTACTTGTCTTTTCGTCCAATCTTCTTCCAATTCTTGTTGCATTTCCCTTTGAATCTACAACCATCAAATTAGAAATGTGGATTGGAGCTTCTTTTTCTACTATTCCCCCTTGTGTATTCTTAGGGTTTGGCTTGGTGTGTTTCTTTATCTTGTTCAAGCCCTCCACGATAGCACGGCTCTTTCCCGGATATACAACAAGTATCTTTCCTGTCTTACCTCTGTCATTTCCGGCAATAACCTTCACCGTATCACCTTTTTTTACATGCAATTTCATCTTCTCTTCGTTTTTGCGTTATTACAATACCTCAGGAGCTAACGAAACAATCTTCATAAACTGCTTTTCTCTCAACTCCCTTGCAACAGGACCAAAGATACGAGTTCCTCTCATTTCATCATTTGCGTTTAGCAAAACGCAAGCGTTGTCATCAAAACGAATGTACGATCCGTCCATTCTTCTGACCTCTTTTTTCGTTCTGACAACTACTGCTTTAGACACAGAGCCTTTCTTCACATTTCCAGAAGGGAGTGCATCTTTAATCGCTACTACGATTTTGTCACCTACGGACGCATATCTTCTCTTTGTGCCTCCAAGAACCCTTATGCACAAAGCACTTTTCGCTCCGCTGTTATCTGCGACAACTAATCTTGTTTCTTGTTGTACCATTTTATTTAGCTCTTTCTATTATTTCGACTAATCTCCAACGTTTATTTTTACTCAAAGGTCTTGTCTCCATTATACGAACTGTATCACCCATTCTGCACTCATTTTTTTCATCATGAGCCATGAACTTGGTACTTCTTTTCACGAACTTACCATACTTTGGGTGCATAACCTTTCGTTCAACCATTACGCTGATGGACTTATTCATTTTATTGCTTACGACAATACCTATTTTTTCCTTTCTTAAATTTCTTTCCATACCGCTAAGATTGCTTATTATTTCTTCGCTGAATTATCTGCACTAGACTGACGTTTGCTTATCTCTGTATAAATTCTCGCAATATCCCTACGCGTCTTTTGTATAAGACTTGGATTATCTATCGGAGATACAGCATGGTTGATTTTCATCTTTGTCAGTTGCGTCTTTTCTGCTTCCAATCTTTCTTTCAACTCCTCAATTGAAAGATCTTTCAATCCATTATTCTTCATTTCTCAATATTTTCTATTATGCCTACTCAGCGTAATCTCTTCTAACAACAAACTTGGTAACAACCGGCAATTTTTGTGCTGCCAATCTCATTGCTTCTTTGGCTACCTCCAATGGAACACCCTCTGCCTCAAAAAGCATGGTGCCTGGCTTAACCTTAGCAACAAAATACTCAGGAGCACCTTTACCCTTACCCATACGCACCTCATTAGGTTTTTTGGTGATAGGTTTGTCAGGGAAAATTCTAATCCAAATCTGTCCTTCACGCTTCATATAACGTGTAACAGCTTGACGAGCTGCCTCTATCTGACGTCCGGTAATGAATGAGGTTTCCAAAGACTTTATACCAAACGCACCAAATGCCAACTCGTGTCCTCTATGAGCAATTCCTTTAATTCTTCCCTTCTGTTGTTTCCTAAACTTAGTCTTTCTTGGCTGTAACATATCCTTTACTTTTGACTATTATTAAAACTTATTTTCTTCTTGCAGGACGTTGCATGGAACCACTCGGACGTCTCTGTCCCATTCTGCCATCTCGTGAATTTCCACCCACTGTCGAAGGTACCAATTCTCTCTTATTGTAAACCATACCTTTGCATATCCATACCTTAACTCCGATACGACCATAAGTAGTATGAGCTTCTGAATGTGCATAATCAATATCGGCTCTCAAAGTGTGAAGAGGGGTTCTTCCTTCTTTGTAATGTTCGGTTCTCGCCATTTCTGCTCCTCCTATACGACCGGATACAGAGATTTTTACTCCGTCTGCACCTGCTCTCATAGTAGAAGTTATAGCCATCTTTATAGCTCTTCTGTACGATACACGACCTTCAATTTGTCTTGCAACCGAAGAAGCAACCAAAACAGCATCCAACTCAGGACGTTTTACCTCAGATATATTTATCTGAACTTCCTTGTCGGTTAGCTTTTTCAATTCTTCTTTCAACTTTTCAACTTCCTGACCGGCTTTACCGATAATCATACCGGGCTTTGCTGTATTGATTGTTACCGTAACCAACTTCAAGGTTCTCTCAATGTATATCTTGGAAATCCCTGCTTTTGCCAAACGAACATTCAAATACTTTCTGATTTTATCGTCTTCAACCAATTTGGTCTCAAATCTTCTTCCGCCGTACCAGTTAGAATCCCAACCTCTGATGATTCCAAGTCTGTTTCCTATTGGATTCGTTTTTTGTCCCATCCGATTAACTCTTTTTCTAATTTACAAACTACTACTTTTCTGCATCAGTTGATTGAGCTGCAGACATTTTTTCTTCAACCCTGCTTCCCAACACGAGAGTTATATGATTAGATCTTTTTCTAATTCTGTAACCTCTTCCCTGTGGTGCTGTACGAAGTCTCTTGAGTTGTCTTCCGCCATCAACGGTTATTTGTTTAATGTACAAATTGCTATCCTCAATTCTTTTACCTTCGTTTTTTGCTTGCCAGTTGGCAATTGCAGAAAGCAAAAGCTTACGCAATTTCGGAGCAGACTCTCTACGACTGAACTGCAATATACCGAGTGCTTTCTCAACATCTACCCCTCTTATGGCGTCAGCCATCAAACGCGTTTTTCTTGGAGAAGTTGGATTGTTCATCAGCTTTGCCACATACTGTGTTTTCTTTGCTTCTTTACGTGCTAACGCACTCTCACGTTTTCTTTTTCCCATTTCTGCACTCCTTTTTATTTCTTACCTTTATCTTTTTGACCGGCATGGCCTCTGAAAATTCTCGTAGGGGCAAATTCTCCCAATTTGTGGCCTACCATATTTTCTGTGATATAAACAGGGATATGTTTATTTCCGTTGTGAACAGCAATAGTCAAACCCACGAAATCCGGAGAAATCATAGAAGCTCTCGACCATGTCTTTATGGTATTCTTATTATTCTGTTCCTGTGCGGCCAAAACTTTTCTCTCTAACTTATAATGAATATAAGGTCCTTTTTTTAATGAACGGCTCATCTATCTATGATTTAATTATTTCTTACGTCTTTCAACTATGTATTTACTTGATTGTTTCTTAGGAGATCTTGTCTTATATCCCTTAGCAGGCATTCCCTTTCTTGAACGTGGGTGTCCTCCTGATTGACGACCTTCACCACCTCCCATAGGGTGATCAACCGGGTTCATCACAACACCTCTTGTACGAGGTCTTCTGCCCAACCATCTTGATCTACCGGCTTTTCCGGAAACTTCAAGGTTATGTTCCACATTTGAAACGATACCTACCGTAGCTCTGCAAGATTGCAATATCATTCTCGTTTCTCCTGAAGGCATCTTTACGATTGCATACTTACCGTCTCTCGACATAAGTTGTGCGTATGAACCTGCACTTCTGACCAACTTTGCACCTTGTCCGGGATTCAACTCTATATTATGAATCATAGTTCCGAAAGGTATATCACGAAGCAATAATGTATTACCAATTTCAGGGGCAACTCCTATACCTGACATAATAGTCTGACCGACTTTCAAACCGTGAGGAGCAACTATATATCTCTTTTCACCGTCAGCATAGCATACCAAGGCTATACGAGCAGTTCTGTTTGGGTCGTACTCTATAGTCTTTACAACAGCAGGTATTCCGTCTTTTTCTCTACGAAAATCGATAAAACGGTACAATTTCTTATGACCACCTCCGATATATCTCATGGTCATCTTACCTTGATTATTTCTTCCACCGCTTCTCTTCTTACCATAAACCAAAGACTTCTCTGGTTTACTTGCTGTAATCTCCTCAAATGCGCTAATAACTTTGAAACGCTGTCCCGGTGTTGTCGGTTTTAATTTCTTTAAAGCCATCTCTATCTATTAAATTTCGCTAAAAAAATCTATTGTATCACCTTCGGCTAACATCACGATAGCCTTCTTATACGCTGCTTTCTTTCCTTGAATGTATCCGGTTTTCGTAAATCTTGCTTTTCTCTTACCGGAATAATTCATGATGTTCACTCTTTCAACTTTAACGCCATACAAATTCTCAACAGCGTTTCTAATTTCTATCTTATTTGCCCTTCTATCAACGATAAAGCCAAAACGATTCTGAAATTTTTCAGTCATCTTGGTGGCTTTCTCTGTTATGATAGGCTTTACAATAATATCCATCTTTCCTCTTTACTTTTATCAATTAAGAATTTGCAAGCATTGCGTCCAACTCTTTAATCGCAGTTTCTGAAAAGACTAACTTGTTGGCTTTCAACAACTCGTACGTATTCACAGATGCTGCATTCATAACTCTGACATTTTTCAAGTTTCTAGCCGACAAAGTTACGAAATTTTTCGGATTTGTATCCAAAACGAACAAAGATTTTTTATCTTGCAAATTCAACGAAGACAAAACTTTAAGCATATTCTTTGTCTTTGGCATATCAAATGAGAAGTCTTCGACAACCATAACATTGTCTTCTTTTGACTTGTATGACAAAGCCGACAATCTTGCCAATCTTTTTACCTTCTTGTTCAATTTGAATCTGTAATCTCTTGGTCTTGGTCCGAAAACACGACCACCACCCTTGATGGTAGGGCTGTTCGTATCACCTGCTCTTGCGCCGCCTGTTCCCTTTTGTCTTTTCAATTTTCTTGTAGAACCGGAAACTTCAGAACGTTCTTTCGACTTGTGAGTTCCTTGTCTTTGGTCTGCCAAATATTGTTTAACAGCCAACCAAAGTACGTGATCGTTTGGCTCTGTACCAAACAAAGCATCATCAACCACTACCGTTCTGCCGGTATCGTTGCCCTCTATACTATAAACTCTTAACTCCATCTCTCAAGTTTTAAAATAGAACCCTTAGGACCCGGAACAGATCCCTTTACTAATACTACATTCTTCTCAGAAATCACTTTCAAAATTTGAAGATTTTGAACTTTGACTCTGCGACCGCCTGTTCTACCTGCCATTCTCAATCCCTTGAATACTCTTGAAGGGTAAGAAGATGCACCAACAGAACCCGGAGCTCTCAATCTATCATGCTGACCGTGAGTCTTGTCTCCGACACCACCAAAGCCATGACGTTTTACAACGCCTTGAAAGCCTTTACCTTTTGAAATTCCGACAACGTCCACGAACTCTCCTTCAGAGAAAACATCGCAGGTCAATACCTCACCGTAGCTTTTCTTTGCTCCCTCTTCAAAACGAGAAAACTCGGCAACGTATCTCTTCGGTGTAGTATTTGCCTTGGCAAAATGACCTCTCATCGGCTTTGTACAATTCTTTTCTTTCATCTCTTCAAACGCCAACTGGATAGCACTATATCCGTCTTTTTCAGGCGTTTTCACTTGTGTTACCACACAAGGACCGGCTTCTATAACCGTACACGGCATTTGTTTTCCGTCGGCATCATAGATACTGGTCATTCCGATCTTTTTTCCTATTAATCCTGACATCTAATAATTGTTTTTGTTTTTCATCAGCTTATCTCTCGACATCGACTGATATAAATTCCTTTTTAATGCTCTAAACTACGGAAGTTTAATTTCGACATCCACACCGCTCGGCAATTCCAACTTAACCAAAGCATCTATTGTCTTTGGAGAAGCGCTGTCAATATCCAACAATCTTTTGTAAGAGCTTAACTCAAACTGCTCGCGTGATTTCTTGTTCACGAAAGTAGAACGATTGACCGTAAATATCTTCTTGTTTGTAGGCAAAGGAATTGGTCCTTTCACATGTGCGCCTGTCAATTTCACGGTCTTGACGATCTTTTCAGCCGACTTATCGACCAAATTATGATCGTACGATTTCAATTTAATCCTAATTCTTTGACTCACGATTGTATAATTATTAATTTTACTCAGCCTTACTTTTCAAAACATTCTCGGTAACATCCTTAGGTGCCTCTGCATAGTGAGAGAACTCCATTGTAGAGTTTGCACGACCGGAAGTTATCGTTCTCAACGAAGTAACATAACCAAACATTTGTGCCAACGGAACTTTTGCTCTTACCGATTGAACACCGATTTTTGCTGTTATGCTGTCGAGTATTGCACGTCTTCTGTTCAAGTCTCCGGTAACATCTCCCAAATAAGCATCAGGAGTATTGACCTCAACCGACATGATAGGCTCCAACAATACAGGTTTTGCTTTCTTTGCAGCTTCCTTGAACGCCATCTTAGCACACAACTCAAATGAAAGAGCATCTGAATCGACAGGGTGGAACGAACCATCTGTCAAAACAACCTTCATGCTTTCAAGCGGATAGCCTGCCAAGACACCATTTTGCATTGCAGCCTTAAATCCTTTTTCAACAGCAGGAATAAATTCCTTAGGCACATTACCGCCCTTAACTTCATTGACAAATTGCAAACCTTTGACACCTTCGTCTGCAGGAGACAATGTAAACAATATGTCGGCAAACTTACCTCTACCACCTGTCTGTTTCTTGAATACCTCACGGTGTTCGCAAGAAGAAGTGATTGCCTCCTTGTATGCAACCTGAGGAGCGCCCTGATTGCACTCTACATTGAACTCTCTTCTGATACGGTCCATTATAATATCCAAGTGCAACTCGCCCATTCCCTTCATGATTGTTTGTCCCGAAGCCTCATCGGTTTGAATAATCAATGTAGGGTCTTCTTCGCTCAACTTCATCAAGGCATTGTTGAACTTGTCTATGTCTGCCTGCTTTGTAGGTTCAACTGCTATGGAAATCACCGGTTCAGGGAAAGTCATCGACTCCAATACTATCGGTGCATTCTCATCGCAAAGAGTGTTTCCTGTCTTAATATCCTTAAATCCCACAGCTGCACCTATATCACCTGCCTCGATCTTGTCAAGCGGGTTTTGTTTGTTTGCGTGCATTTGCATTACACGAGAGATACGCTCTTTCTTGCCGGTTGCCACATTATATACGTATGAACCTGCTTCCAAAGTTCCCGAGTAAACACGGAAGAAGCAAATTCTGCCCACGTATGGGTCGGTTGCAATCTTGAATGCCAAAGCTGCCAAAGGAGCTTTAGGATCTACCTTTCTCGTAATAGCTTCACCTGACACAGGGTCAGTTCCTTCAATTTCAGGAATATCAACAGGAGAAGGCAAGAACTCGCAAATAGCATCAATAAGGTTTTGAACGCCTTTGTTCTTGAAAGAAGAACCACACAAAACAGGAGTAATTCTCATCTCGCAAGTTGCCTTACGGATTTGATAAATCATCTCCTCCTCTGTGATTGAGTTCTCATCTTCCATATATCTCATCAAAAGCTCGTCGTCTTCCTCCGCAACACCCTCAACCAATTTCTTTCTGTACTCTGCAGCAATGTCTTTGAGGTCGTCCGGCATAGGAACTTCGTAGCACTTTGTTCCGTTTGATGCTTCATCATACATCAAAGCCTTGTTGGAAATCAAGTCGATGACTCCCTTGAACATATCTTCTTGTCCGATAGGAATTGTCAAAGGAACAGGGTTTGCACCCAATCTTTCCTTCATCTGCTTGATTACATTGAAGAAGTCTGCACCTGCACGGTCCATCTTGTTCACAAAGCCGATACGAGGAACGTTGTATTTGTCTGCTTGTCTCCAAACTGTTTCGCTCTGAGGCTCAACTCCTCCGACAGCACAGAACAAAGCAACAGCACCGTCCAACACTCTCAAAGAACGCTCAACCTCAACAGTGAAATCAACGTGGCCCGGAGTGTCAATGATGTTAATCTTGTATTGCTTTTCTTTGTATTTCCAAAACACAGTTGTTGCAGCAGAAGTAATTGTGATACCTCTTTCCTGCTCTTGTGCCATCCAGTCCATTGTGGCAGCACCATCGTGTGTCTCTCCTATCTTATGGTTCTTTCCTGTATAATAAAGGATACGCTCGGTAGTTGTTGTCTTACCGGCGTCAATGTGAGCCATAATTCCGATATTTCTTGTATAATGTAGATCGCTCATCTGTTCTTCAATGTTTAGAATCTAAAATGCGAGAATGCCTTGTTGGCTTCAGCCATTCTGTGAATATCCTCTTTCTTCTTAAATGCTGCGCCTTCTTCCTTGTATGCTGCCAATATTTCAGAAGCCAAACGAATAGCCATTGTCTTTTCGTTACGTTTGCGGGCAAAGCCTATAAGATTCTTCATACCCATCGACTGCTTTCTTTCGGGTCTGATTTCTGAAGGTATCTGGAAAGTGGCACCTCCGATTCTGCGGCTTCTTACCTCAACGGCAGGAGTTACGTTTGCCAAAGCCTTTTTCCAAACTTCCAAACCATTTTCGTTAGAGCGTTCCGACACAATATCTATCGCATCATAGAAAATATTGTAAGCTATGGTCTTCTTTCCTTTCAACATGATGTTATTGACAAACTTGGTTACCAATACATCATTATACTTAGGATCCGGAAGTATAATTCTCTTCCTTGGTTTTGCTTTTCTCATTACTCTAAAACTCTTTTAACCGATTAAATTACTACTTCTTTGCTCCTTCTTTTGGTTTCTTTGCACCATATTTGGAACGTCTTTGTTTTCTTCCATCTACTCCTGCGGTATCAAGAGCGCCACGGATTATGTGGTATCTAACACCCGGAAGGTCCTTCACACGACCACCTCTTATCATTACGATTGAGTGCTCTTGCAAGTTGTGACCTTCGCCCGGAATGTAGGCATTTACTTCTTTTCCGTTGGTCAATTTCACTCTGGCAACTTTTCTCATTGCAGAGTTAGGCTTCTTGGGGGTTGTGGTGTACACTCTCGTGCAGACTCCCCTTCGTTGAGGACATCCGTCCAATGCAGGAGATTTACTCTTATACTCCAATTTTGTACGTCCTTTGCGGACTAACTGTTGAATTGTTGGCATATCAAATATGTTCTATTCTTTAATTTTTCATTTGTTTTTAATCCTTCCCAACCTGAAAAAGCACGGGTTGCAAAGGAAATAAATACTCAAAACAGACACCTTCTTCCCTCGGAAGAAAAGCACCTATGTTTTAACTTCAATGAAAGACCAACGTCCTCAAAATCACAGCCAAATGATTTCAAAAAGATCAAATTTCCAAGGATACGCAACCCATAAAAAAGAGCCGTTTTCAAGCCCCGTTTCGACATGTATCCATACAGAAACGCCGATTTTTCAGTTTGCAAAGGTACGACTTTTTTTTGTAATACCAAGAAAACCAAAGAAAAAAATCGCAATACAAGCAACTTTTTCAACTTTCGCTCGTTAATAACAACGTAACAATTAAAACACAAAAGCAATAATGGAAAATCAAAATTACGAATGCAAGGTATGCGGTTACATTTACAACCCTGCCGTAGGCGATCCGGACAATGGCATTGCTCCCGGAACAAAATTTGAAGACCTCCCTGCCGATTGGACTTGTCCTCTTTGCGGAGTAGGCAAAGAAGATTTTGAGAAAATCTAAAAAAGAACTGAGGGGGTGAAAAAGCCCCCTTTTTCTATCCCATTTTGACTCGGCGTTTTGATTTGACAAATCGCCGATTTATTTTGTCAAAACAGGCTTTTGGCAAAATAAATCGGCATTCCAATCACTACAATTATTATCTATTATACAAAGCATTACACAAAAAGGGCAACACCGCCAAGATGTTGCCCTTTTTGTAAAAATCATTGAATGATTAAAAATATCCGCTTGGTTATTTGTCTATTCTCATCTTATAGAACGAACGATACACAAAATAGCAAGCCACAAGGAAGAACACCACACCTATGTATGGAGCAATGTCTCTGAACGCCTCACTGATTGCAATCTCCATTGCCAACAAACCAAACAAAGTGGTAAACTTAATAATAGGATTGAGAGCAACAGACGATGTGTCTTTGAAAGGGTCGCCCACCGTGTCGCCCACAACAGAAGCATCGTGAAGCGGAGTTCCCTTGGCTTTCAAATCAACCTCCACAATCTTCTTGGCATTGTCCCAGCTACCGCCCGCATTTGCCATAAACACCGCTTGGAACAAACCAAACAAAGCAATGGAAACCAAATAGCTGACAAACAAAGACACAGCCTCCTGACCACCAATCGAAGACGGAGAAGAAAGACAAGCTATACCCAAAGCAAAGAAGAATATTGCCACAAAGATGTTAAACATTCCCTTTTGTGCATACTGTGTACATATTCTGACAACCTCGACCGAGCTTTTCTCGTCGGCCTTCTTAGGTCCATTGATGTCAAGATTGATATTGCCCTTGATATATTCCACTGCTCTGTATGCACCTGTGGTAACAGCTTGAGTCGAAGCACCGGTAAACCAATAGATGACCGCACCGCCAAGCAAGAAACCCAAAATAGTATAAGGATTGAGAAGATTGAGAAGACTTGCAGGCTCAACTCCGAGAGTTTTCTCTATCATCAAGATAAGCGAGAAAATCATAGTAGTTGCTCCCACGACAGCCGTACCAATCAACACCGGTTTTGCAGTCGCCTTAAAGGTGTTTCCTGCACCGTCATTGGCTTCAAGATAATACTTTGACTTCTCCCAATCAGGCTTGAAGTTAAAGTCTTTCTCTATTTCGGCATCTACGTTCTCCACCTGCTCAATCAACGAAAGCTCATACACCGACTGAGCATTGTCGGTTACAGGTCCGTAACTATCGACCGCAATGGTAACCGGACCCATGCCGAGCATACCGAAAGCAATAAGACCAAAGGCAAAAATGGAAGGATAAAGCATACCTATACCCTCAAGCTCGGAAGAGAAAATATATCCTGCAAACATCAAAATCACAAATATCAATCCGGTCCAGAAGGCTGAGAAATTGCCGGCAACAAATCCCGACAAAATATTGAGCGAAGCTCCTCCCTGCTCTGAGGCTTTGACCACCTCTTTGACGTGCAACGACTTTGGCGAAGTGAATATCTTTGTAATTTCCGGAATGACCGCAGCACCAAAAGTACCGCAAGAAATTATTGTTGCCAAAATCCACCACAAGTCGGTGTTGCCATGAAGCTCACCGATAAGAAGATATGATGCAATATAAGTTCCGATAATAGAAAGTATTGAAGTAATCCACACCAAGTTGGTCAAAGGTGCTTCAAAGTCAAGCTCGTCTTTTTTGCCATAAAGCAGTTTGCTGACAAAATTATTGATATAGTAAGCAATCACAGAAGTAACAATACCGAGTATTCTCATTGTGAATATCCACACCAACAGCTGGCGTTGGATTTCGGTGTCGGGGATAGCCAACAATATAAACGACACAAGAGCAACACCGGTTACTCCGTATGTCTCAAAGCCGTCAGCAGTCGGTCCTATGCTGTCGCCGGCATTATCTCCCGTACAGTCGGCAATCACACCCGGATTTCTCGGGTCGTCCTCCCCAATCTTGAACACCACCTTCATAAGGTCAGAACCAATATCGGCAATCTTTGTGAAAATACCGCCGGCAATTCTAAGTGCAGACGCTCCGAGGCTCTCTCCGATTGCAAAACCAATGAAGCACGCACCTGCAAGCTCGGCAGGCATAAGCAACAAGATAACCAACATAAGCAACAGTTCAACACAAATCAAAACAACGCCTATGCTCATACCTGCACTCAAAGGAATGTTGAGCAAATTCAAAGGATTGCGACGAAGAGATGCAAAAGCCATTCTCGAATTTGCCAAAGTATTCATGCGAATACCGTATGCGGCAACCGAATAAGAACCAAGCATACCCACCACAGTCCAAGCCAAAATCAACAAGACCGCACCAATGCCGAAACTCGTCCCGTCCTCACCTTTTGCAAGGAAACCGAAATAAGCAGCAACGGCTATACCTATAAATATGAACAAGCGTGCAAGAAACTTGCCTTGTTGTTTGAGATAAGTCGAACAAGTCTTGTAAATGACCTGAGCAACATCGAGCATACTCTTGTGAGCAGGCAGTTTTTTTACTTTCAAAAACTGATACAAGCCAAAAAGTATTCCCAAAAAAGCAACAAAAAATCCCCAATGCAATACTCCAAACTCATGTATTTCACCGGGGATTTTTAAGTCGGCCTCACTCGCCTGCACCACCGCAGGCAACAGTGCTGATAACAGCAATAAATAGATCCTTTTCATATAAGTGTTTGTTTATTTTTCTGATTTTGTTTTCCCAACTTTTGGACGGCAAAGGTACAAAGAAAAATCAATATTCCAAAAAAACAAATCGTATTTTTGTGCCAATTAACAAACATTTGAGAAGAAATTACGTTCAAACAGAAAAGCGAAAAACTCAAAAAAGATGAGATTGTTGTTGGAAGTAGTCAAAGTAGGACAATCGGTGGCAAAAGGATTGTCAGACGTGTTGTTGTTCAACCGCAACAAAAATATGGTAATCTGCCTGTCGGTTGGCGAATATGAGGCAGAGATGATGGCATTGGCATTAGACAAAACACCATTGCCAAAGCCTGTGATGTTCGACAGCTTTGCCGACATACTTTTTACCTTTGACATCGGAGTGGAATTTGTATTGATAGACTCCTTTTCGGAAGGAATTTACGGAGCAAAGCTCTTTTGCCATAGTCAGAACGAATGCAAAGCATTTGATGTGAGAGTATCTGATGCGATAAACCTTGCCCTCAGAGCCGGCTGCCCGATATATGCCACAGAAGAACTAATTGAACAAGTGGGATTTGATGCCGACATATTGCTGCAAGACCAAGAAGACGATACTTTTGAAGAGCCGGCAGACCACAAAGCCGACTGGGATTTGCAACTGCTCGAAGAACTGCTGCAAGACGCCGTAACAAAAGAAGACTACGAACTTGCGGTACTGCTGCGAGACAAAATTAACGAACTCAAACAATAAAAACACAAACAATACAAGCCACAGTCTCTCATTTGAAAAACAGCCCTACATTTGCACTCTACGAAGAACAGATAGCAAGCATTTTGGAAGCCATCGAAGAAATAAGCAACAAAGGCTTGTCGCAACTGAGCAGTCGTTATCTGCTTTTTGCAATACCCTATATCAAATCGGAGAACAACAACTGCCGTCGTGAAGCCTCACGCATTGTGGGCAACATGGCAGCACAATATCCCGACATGATTGAAGAAGCAATCAGCCCACTGTTGGACAACAGCTCCAATGAAGGCACTATAATCCGCTGGGCTGCCGCATACGCACTATCTCGCATCATAACAACCGACCGATACGCACAAAGCGAACTATACGACAAATTGACCGACATCAGCAACAAAGAAGAAGACAACGCAATCAGAAACCAATACCTCAAAGCCTTGAAAAAAGCCTCCAAGGTAAGAAAGTAAGCATTTGTTCAAGCAAAAGACATTTTTAGAAAAATCGTTCTACAAAATGGCGATTTTTTACGTTAAAAACGTTCTGTCAAGTAGCGATTTTTACAACAAAGCTGACCAAAAAACAGCTCCGCATTGTACAGCATTGGCTTATTATAAAACTATTCGCTTATCCCCACTAATTTTCTACTGAACCCGGTAACCTCAAAAAATAATTCATTAAACTATTTAAGGTTCTACTTTATTCGCAGTTGGAGTTACGAAAAGAAATATAAAGATTGGGCAAAAAAAACAGGGAGAGAGGTACGCGATTAGCACACACGATGGTCTCTCACCCTAAATTATCTACAATGGTAGAAATTTCATCTCAACCTACGCCCCCTCGGGCGACTTACAAGCAATCTCCCTTGCTTTGCGTTGCAAAATTACAACAACTTTTCCTATCTACCAATTTTTCGCCAAAAAAAAGAGCCTCACATTTCTGCAAGGCTCTCTATAATACCTATTCAATGTGAGATTGAGCTTTTGACTTGCGACGCCAATGCAAGTACAAAGCAAACAAAAATCCCATGACCCACTGAGTTGAAAACGTATTAACGTCCGTCTGTTCAAACCAACCAAGTCTCAAAAACAATGTACTGACCGGAATGGAAACGATTGCAAACAGCAATGGGACAATAAGAAAGTACGCATAATCATTCGACAAGAGGCGTTTCCAAGCCTCGTTCACTTTTTTAATCATAACAGTTCTGTTTATTGCATGAATTTATATCACGATATAGTACAAGTAAATAGCAAACAAGGCTTCTACTTCTCTTTAGCTTTTCTCTGTTTGTGTAACTTTTTGTAGTAATACCAGCTGAAAGGGACATCGACAAAAAAATAAACTATACATATAAGGCAACACAACCATCCTAAACCCAAGAAATTATCCGTCAAAACGTACAGAAGAATGCCAACTATCAAAAAGCTAATCGCCACAACAACCTCAATCTTATTTACATTAAATCGTTCTCTCATGATGATATATCATCTAAATAGTTTACTCAACACATTCGCAACCTTATTAACAGCACCAGTTGAAGCAACCAGTGCCCCAGATACAGCGGATTTACCTACTGATTTACCGGTAATTTTATCTCCGGTTACAGCAGAAGCTACAGCACTGCCAACAGCACCAACTATAGCTCCAGCAGCATCTCCGGCAACATTCGTCAGAAAATCATTATGGATTTCTCCCAAATAAGAATAGGTAGCATACAAATCTACTACCCCATTTTTCTTATGCTCTAAAATACCATAATCTTCATCATTACACGAGACGAACATAAAGCCGACAAACAATGCCATAATCACTCATATCTTTTTCTTCATCTCCATCATTTTACATTCAACAATCCGATGAATGAAAAAAAGAGAGCCTCACATTTCTGCAAGGCTCTCTATGCAATTTGGCGGCGACCTACTTTCCCACTTGGTGTAGCAGTATCATCGGCGAGGCAGG
>SAMEA3663271__coassemble_264_pt1 | contig 21358 bp, 13 predicted proteins | sample SAMEA3663271__metabat2_low_PE_004 | metagenome-assembled genome bin SAMEA3663271 (sample SAMEA3663271) | pig gut metagenome | biome: pig gut; feature: pig-associated habitat; material: faeces | place: China | collected 2013
AGAGTGTCATCAAATCGGTGAAAACAAAAAGCGGTAAAGGTGGAACTTACTTTGGTGCCACAGGATGCGGCAAGACCTATACGATGGCATTCCTTGCCCGGCAGCTCTCATTGCGTTGTGCTGCCGAGATAGGTTCGCCTACGATACTGATGATTGTTGACCGCGAAGACCTTCAGAAGCAAGGAGCGAAACTCTTTACCAAGAGTACTGAGTTTTTGGGCTTGGGCGAGGTTTCTGTTGTGCAAAGTCGTAAAAAGCTTCGTGAAGAACTTAGTCTGAGAGATAGTGGAGGTTTCTTCATCTGCACTATCCAAAAGTTCTGCGACAGGAAGGATGACCCGATAGGACTTGTCAACGACCGAAGCAACATCATCTGCTTCAGCGATGAAGCACACCGCACGCAGATCGAAGGTTCAAGGCGTATTCAGTTCAGCGAGGATGCTGACGAGAATATGCGGGCCATGATTTCAAAGCCATACGCTAAAGTGCTGCGAGAAGCCTTGCCAAATGCAACGTTCGTAGGCTTTACAGGAACACCTATTGCCGAGACCTATCAGACCTTCGGCGACGAGATAGACCGCTACACGATGGATCAGGCTGTCGCAGATAAGATAACAGTGCCTATCAAGTATCATCCACGCATAGCCAAAGTGTTGCTGAATCAGGAGAAGGCCAAAGAGATTGAGGCATATTATGCCAAATGCGCTGATGAAGGCTCAACCAAAGAAGACATTGCAAAGAGTAAGAAGGCCATGAGCTCGTTAGAGATGATTCTTGGAGAGCCTGACCGTCTTGAAAAACTTGCCGTTGATATCCATGACCACTACGTATCTTCCGTAGCCAACGACCCGGACAGAGTGCAGAAAGCTATGATTGTATGTTCAAATCGAAAGATTGCCTACGACCTGCTATTGAAATTCAAGGCTCATTATCCGGAATGGTTTGAAGAGCGGAAAACGCCAGAAGGTGTCAATGTTTCGTCGGAAGAGCTCAAGAAACTGAAGGAAATGCCGACTATCGCCATGGTAGCCAGTGTGGGAAGCAATGATGCGGCCGATATGTACAATTATCTTGGAGGCGTGAAGAACACCCAACGTTCTGAAGACTTGGATGCTGCCTTCAAACAGGTACATTCCAATTTCCGAATCGTGATTGTTGTGGATATGTGGATAACGGGATTCGATGTGGAATGCCTTACCTACATGTATAACGACAAGCCCTTGCAGAAACATTCGTTGATACAGACCATTAGTCGTGTCAACCGAAAATATCCTGGCAAGGAGTATGGTCTGATTGTTGACTATATCGGTATTCGTGACCAGATGCTGGAAGCCAGAAAGATGTATGGTGGCGACAATTCTGTGGCATTAACCGAAGATGACATAGAACAGGCTACGCTCATCTTCCGTGAGTACATGGAAATTTTGAAGGCTTTGTTCAGAAATTATGATCTGACACCATTCCTGAATCCTGATACCGATCCTGCAACAAGATACACTCTGTTGGCAAAGGCTGCGGAGTTTGTATTCTCGTCAAACGAGAACTTCAACTCTGTCAGCAAGGATGGAAAGAAAACCAAGAAAGTTTCTTTCAAGACCTATTTCCTGCAAAATGTGAAGAGGATGCGAAAAGCCTACGACCTTTGTCAGCCTTCGGGAGAACTCAGCGAGGAGGAGTCGGCATTGGCTCAATGCTTCATGGCCATTGCAGGTATGGTATATAAGATGAATGGAACTGACGCACCTGATACCGACACCATGAATCGGCGGGTGGCAAAGATGGTGGAGGAAGCATTGAAATATAATAATGTGGAGAGTATTCTGGAGGAGGGTGAGGAAATGGATATTTTCGGACCAGAGTTCACGGAAAGGCTCGAAGACATCAAGATGCCTGCTTCAAAACTGGAAACGCTGATAAAACTTCTTCGTAAGCAAATCACAGAATATGGTAAGACCAATCAGGTAGCCTCGAAGAAATTTCAAGAAATGTTGGAGGCTACCATTCAGGAGTATCACGACAGACGTAAATTCCTGTCAGAACAAGAGGCTGGTGCAACACAGGAAGCCACTGCGGAAAGTATTATCAAGAATGCCACCGAGCAGGCTTTGAACATTCTAAAAGGAATGCAGGCCGACCGTGAGAGTTTCCGTAAGTTGGGACTAACCTTTGAAGAGAAGGCATTTTATGACATTTTGATTCATCTAAGGGACAAGAACAACTTCGAATACGGAGAAGATAAAGAGGAGGATGGTATTGTCGTCAACGATAAGTGTAAGAGTCTTGCTTGCAAGATTCGAGATATCATTGATGCAAAATCGTCCTTTGCCGATTGGCTCAATAATCAGCGAGTTCGTGACCAGTTGAAACAAGACATCAAGATTTGTCTTGTCAAAAATGGCTATCCTCCTCAGTACACTCCAGAAGTGTTCCGCGAGGTAATGGAGCAAGTGGAGAATTTCAAGGAGAACGAAGAAGTGGAAGATAATGAGGTAAAGACTACTTCTGCACCAACGATTTATATGTATCCTCCAATTGAAGAGGAAGTCGAGATGATGGTTGCTGAAGATATTTTTATCTATGGTAGTATTCCTGTTGACCTGCCAAAAACAAAACGAGAAGAGTTGGTCAATGGCAACTTGGACTTGGTCTTGATGTACGCCATCGGTAGTGGAGCTCGACAGAAAACGGAGTCTGCTGGAAAAATTGCATTGGGTCTAAAAGAAGGTATGCTGAAAGATGAACAGATGGCGGCATACAAGAGCATCAAATACTTAATGTTTCATTATTGGAGCAATCCAAAGGCTTATATGCTGACCAATATACCTGCCTTTGTTGATAAGAATGATGTGCCGACAGACTATCTGATTCGAATGGAAAAAGATGCGGCGAAGTTCTTGTTGTTGGAATACAATACACAACAATCTGCAGATTTGGGTGCCATCAATATTTTGAAGACTCAGCGAAGAGGTGAAATTCGTTATCTTCCATTTGTAACCACATTAGACAGTATTGTAGATGAATAGAATCGTTCTCATAGGAAATGGTTTCGACTTGGCTCACGGTTTGAATACTAGCTATAAACACTTTTATTGCTGTCCGGTAAAACTTTTGCAAAGGAAATAAATTAGGGCTGACACTTCTCACGAAGTATCAACCCTTTTGGTTATCTTTGTTTTTGAGAAATTAAAATATAACCATGAGCAAAGATAGTCATTTTACCGGACAGCAATAGTTATTTATAAGTATATTTTAGTCGCTTGTTTACGACTTTTTTGTTGCGGTACAAATAAGGAACATATATGAGATAGAAAACGATAGAAATCGATAACGAAGACCAAACCCCTTAAAACGGCAAATCCATATAACTCGGTGAGCTACACGGATTTGGTTTCCGATTGTTATTGTTTGTTATCTTTGAACTAGTGGACCTCCTCCAATTTGGCACCATGAACCAATCCTTTTATGCCCTGAGATTTCAAATCGGGGTCTAAGCGTCCGATGTTGCCAATTTTCATATTCAAGGCACTTGGAGACCGTCCAAGAAGCTCCGCATATTTGACTACCAAAGGGTGTGTCTTGCTGCTATCTTTGAAAGCTATCTTGCAATAGAGATTAAATGCAATTATTGTTTCTTCTCGACTCCAATTCTTCACGATAAGGTCTTTGTTAAATTAGTCGAACGCAAGCTCTATATGCAGTTATGATGTTTCACACTTGCTGCTTTGATTTTGGATTTGCTGTACCAACTATTATTGCAACGGCTTTCAGTCTTGGTCGTCTTTGTATTTGGAAACGTCATATTTCTTTACGCCCCATTGTTCGTCGGGAATGATGTGTTTGAGCGGTTCAAACTCTTCAACCATTTTTTCTATTTGTTTTGCCTCCTGCTGTTTGCGTCTTCTCCAATAGAATACCAAGTAGGCGGCAAAGACAACAAGAATGCTGATACCGACAACCATTAGCATATTTTCAAGGAAGTAGTTCCTATATGGGGAAGTTTGTAACAGAAGACCATTATCCAAAACAATCTTGATAACGACGAGCATTGTAAGCACAACAGTCAAGATTACAGGATTTACTCTCGGGTCGTCATTCATGGGCTTGTCGCTCTTTTCTACAAAGCTATAACGCTTCGGAACAATGACCGATATTGACACAATGCCTACCAAGAGTATGCCGGTGCAGAAAACTTCGGTGTATGAGAAGACCGGTTTGTAGGGAATGAAGACGAGGTTGAGTACAATGCAACCGAGAATGCCCGGAATGAGCAGGTTAGATGTTATTTCGTCCGAAATCCTCCCTCCAAACGGATTGGTAATGTGCTTTGTCAGCGATGCAGAACAATAAAATCCCACAATAATCAAGATTACAATAAATGCCAAAAATAAATATTTGCCGGCTTGAGACGGAAAGGTGATGCCCAAAAAGTCTGTAACCAAGTTGATGTTCCACAAATGGAACAGATGACCGCTGATAAAGTTACTTCCAATTCTCACAAAAGAGCAGATGACAATCCACCATAGGAAACGGTTGATTTGTATATGTCGGCTTTTCCATTTGGAAAGCAACAAGGTTGCAATGGTTGCAAGCAAAACGATTGCCATTATCGGCATTCCGAAAACAGAAATAACATTGTCGGGCGATGCCCATACGTCTTGTGATGCTGCCGTGTTGAGCGAATCGAAGTCTATGCAGGAAGTGTAAATCTTTACCGACACTCCGTGAGTGAAAGCACCGAACACAGTAACTGCCTGCACTGCATAGAACACCAACAAGTATGCAAGAACGAACAAAAGTGTGTTGTTGGCAATGCGTTTGCCATATTGCTTAAAATAAGATTTGAAACTTAGCCTTTCCATCTGTACCAGAATAATTGATCTTTGATTTGTAATTCCAATATCACCCGTATGCGATAGACCATCTGAATGAATATTTCGAGTTCTTTTTCTTCCAACCACTTCATTCCGTCGGGTTCCTTTCTGCATGCGGCCGAAAAGTTTATCATAAACTCATCTTGGCTGAGCATGACCCACTGCACAGCTTTTTTTTCGCCGTCAATGGCGTTGCTCAGCACTCCGAGTTCTCCGTATCCGTTGTCAAAGAGCCAATGAAGTGCAGCCTCATCTCCTAAAACCGCATTGCTCCATGCTGCAAGTTCGGGGTAGCCGTTTTCCAAAAGGAACTTGAAAAACTTTTTGTTGCACTTCAATGACTCCAAAAGTGCTATTAAAATCTTGATGTCGTAGTTTACCAACGATTTCATGACCTACCGCAATGTTGCTCCGACTTTTTGTTCAAAGGCTTTGAGAAGTTTTTGAACTATGGCATCAATTTGTTTGTCGGTAAGGGTTTTCTCTTTGTCCTGCAAGATAAGAGCAATGGCATATTGCTTCTTGCCTTCGGGCAGTTTGTCGCTTTGATATACATCGAACAAAGATACCGATTTGAGAAGTTTCTTCTCGGTTTGCATTGCAATCTGTTCGATTTGAGCAAAGCTGACGTCCTTGTCCAAAATCAATGCCAAGTCCCTTCTCACTTCGGGATACTTTGAAATCTCTTCGTATCTTACGCTCTTTGTAGGGAGCATTCGCATGATTAAATCCCAATCAACATCGGCAAAAAACACCTCTTGTTTGATACCGAACTTCTTACATACCGCAGGTTTGAGCATTCCTATGGTTGCAACAGTCTTTTTGTTCTCTTTGTTCTTGAATGACAAGGCATATTGATAAAATCCGTTGCTTGTCTGCTCGCTCACAAGTCTCGAAGTGTCTATACGTAAAAGTGAAAGAATGTTGGTGAAGATGTTTTTCAGATAGAAGAAGTCTGTCGCCACTCTTTGTGCCTGCCATGTTTCGATGCTTTTGCCTGTTGTAACCATCGACAGACGTTTGTTTTGCTTGTAGCGTTTTGTTATGTTGTCGCTCTCGAAGTTTTCGATGTTTTTCTTGTAGCAGTTGCCAAATTCAAACAAGCGGAGGTCTGAGGTCTGACGATTGATGTTGTATCCGATTGTTTCCAACAGTCCGTAGAGTAATGTTTGTCTCATTTGCCCCAAGTCTTTACTCAAAGCGTTCAAAACCATGACCGATTCTTCTTGCGGAAAGTCGCTGTTGTTCTCATAGTATGCCACTTTGGTGAGAGAATTGTTCATTGCCTCGTTAAAACCATTTGATGCCAAATAGTCGGAAACCAAGTTCTGCACCTGTTCGGGGTCGGGCTTTGGATTTTGTGTGATACAGCTTTTTACAGTGTCCGAAATCTCCACATTGTTGTAGCCGTAGATGCGGAGGATTTCCTCAATCAAATCGCAAGGACGGGTAACATCGACTTTGTTTGTCGGAACAATGGCAACCAATCCCTCTTCGGTGCAGTCTGTTGTCTCAATGCCAATGTAGTTCAAAATGTTTTGTGCCAACACTCTGTCAATTTGTTTTCCCACAAGGCGGTCCATTGCCGAATAATCGAGATGTATTCTTACCGGAGCGATTTCTTGTGGATATACGTCCTTGATTTGAGACGATATTGTGCCTCCGGCAAGCTCCTTAATCAACAAAGCTGCTCTTTTGAGTGCATATACGGTGATGTTGGGGTCAGCTCCACGCTCATATCTGAACGAAGCATCTGTTTTTAGAGTGTGATATTTTGCAGCTTTTCTTATCACAACAGGGTCAAAGTAGGCACTCTCGATAAGAATGTCGGTTGTTGTGTTGCTCACTCCCGATTCTGCTCCTCCGTAAATGCCTCCCATGCACATAGGTCTGTTTGCGTTGCATACCATAGCCTCTTTGCCGTTAAGCTCTCGTTCAACTCCGTCCAAGGTTGTGAACTTTGTTCCCTCGGCAACAGTCTTCACCTCTATGCGTCTGCCCTCTATGTGGTTCAAATCAAATGCGTGCAAGGGCTGTCCGCATTCCATCAGAACGTAATTTGTTACATCGACAATGTTGTTGATAGGACGTATGCCCACAACTCTTAGCCTGTCTGCCAACCACTGAGGCGACTCGGCAACCTTAACTCCGCTTATCGTAACTGCCGAATAGCGTTTGCACAAGGCAGTATCTATTTTAATCTCTATGTCGTCATTTGTGTTGCTTTCGGTTGCAAAGCTATCTACCTGAGGGACTTTGAGATTTTTGTTCTCGTTCAGCTGTGCTTTCAACAAGGCAGCCAAGTCTCTTGCCACGCCTATGTGAGATGTGGCATCGGAACGGTTTGCCGTAAGCCCTATTTCAAATATGTAGTCTTCCTTTATATCGAAAAACTCTTTGGCAGGAGTGCCTGCAACAGCACTTTCGTCCAACACCATTATGCCGTCATTGTTCTCGCTCAGACAAAGCTCTTTTTCGGAGCAAATCATACCTTCGCTCAATTCGCCTCTGAGTTTGGAACGTTTTATCTCGAAACACTCATCGTCCGAAGTATAGACCTTTGCTCCGATTTTTGCAACCACAACCTTTTGACCTGCCGCAACGTTGGGAGCTCCGCACACAATGTGCAAAGGTTCTGCTGTTCCCACATCGACGGTTGTTATGTGAAGGTGGTCGGAATTTGGGTGCATTTCGCAAGTCAGCACCTTGCCTACAACGTAGTTTTTCAATCCACCCTTGATTGTCTCCACCGTTTCCACATCTTCGACTTCCAATCCGCCGAAGGTCAATAACTCTGCTGCTTTTTCGGCTGATATTTCTATGTCCAAATAATCTTTCAGCCAATTATATGATATTTTCATTTGCTTGTTGTTATGTTTATTTCAAGATTGTCATTTCTTCCACTAAGTGTTTTGCTCCCGCAAACTTGTCGATGATGAACAGACAGTAACGAATGTCCAACGAAATGTTCCTGCAACGAGAAGGGTCGTACATTATGTCGCTCATTGTTCCCTCCCAGTTGCGGTCGAAGTTAATTCCCACAAGATTGCCGTCGGCATCAAGCACAGGGCTGCCGGAGTTTCCTCCCGTGGTATGGTTGCTCGCAATGAAAGCAACGGGCAACTCTCCGTCTTTGTTCGCATATATGCCGTAATCTTTTTCGTTGTAGAGTTGTTTCAGTTTCTTTTCCACCACATAGTCATAGATTTGCGGATTTTCTTTCTCCATTATGCCTTCTATTGTGGTGTATGGCTTATAGACAACTCCGTCCATTGGTTCAAAAGACTTAACTTTGCCGTAGGTAACTCTCAATGTGAGGTTTGCATCGGGGAAGAAGTCTCTTTGGGGGTTCATTTCCATGATGCCGGCAACGTAAAGACGGTAGAGACTATCGGTTTTGGCAGCAGCCTCATCTACAAGTGTTGCATAGTTTTCGGAATAGTCGTTCATTATGCCGTCGATAATTGCCACCACAGGGTCTGCCATTATCTTCTTTGCATTCTTGCGGTTATATTTCTCGAAAATCTTTTTGATTTGCTTGCTGTTTGAGAATATTGACTTTTCGTATATGTCTGCAAAGAAAGCCTCCGTATCGTCTTTGAACTTTGACTTTGCAATCATGTCCACTATCTGAGGATAGTGCTGTTTGCCAAAGTCTTCGTAAAATACCGACATGGTTTTTGCGAAAATTTCTTTGTCCACCTGTTTGTGGTTCTCGTAGTCGTTGGCAAATAGTTTGCAAAGAGAGTTGTACAACTTTTCTGCCGACTTTGAAAGTTCCTCATCGCTTTTCGAGTTATCTTTTGTCAGACGTGCAATTTCAAGTCCTCTGAAAGCATATTGCGAAAGGTCGGAGGCAAACAATCCTTCGTTGATGTATATGAGGGCAAGGCGTGCATCGTTTGTTTGAGAATAAACTCTTTGGAACTCGGGCAGTAATCCGCCGTATTGTTTTTGTCTTTCGGGCGTTTGAGCTGCCCAAGTGGCGAATTGGTTCTCTCTTTCTTGCTTTTGTTCTATTGCTCCAAGTCGTTGCAAGCCTTTCACTTCTCCCTGCCACTTCTTCCAGCCGTTGGCAATCGAGGCAACCCTTGAAGCATATCTCAATCGTTGTGCGGCAGAGTTGTTCATCGCTCTGTTATAGACATTCAAGCGGATTGTCCTCATCTTAATTCTGAGAGGGTCTTCCATATTTTGGACAAAATTTACCGCATCGCTCGTAAGGAATTGCTTGGTCGTTCCCGGGTATCCGAAAACAAAGGTAAAGTCTCCCTCGTTTACACCTTTGAGGTTGATTGTCAAGTGTTTCTTAGGAGTATATGGCACATTGTCAGGACTGTAATCGGCAGGTTTGTTGTCCTTGCCTGCATACACCCTGAACATTGAGAAATCTCCCGTATGGCGTGGCCACATCCAGTTGTCGGTGTCGCCGCCAAACTTGCCTATGTTGCTCGGAGGCGCTCCCACAAGGCGGACATCTCTAAATACTTCATTCACATACATAAAGTATTGATTGCCATAGTAAAACGGCTTTATCACCGCAGTGTAATGAGTGTTCTTCACAGCATCTTTTTTTACCTGCTCGATGTTGCGTTCAATCACCTGCTCACGTTCTTGTTCGCTCATTGTGTTTTCAACTCCTTTCAATACCTCGGCGGTTACGTCTTTCATATAAACCAACAGCGTAACTGTCAAGCCCTTGCAAGGAAGCTCCGACTGCTTGTCCGAAGCCCAAAAGCCGTTTGTCAGATAGTCTGCCTCGACCGTGCTGTGCGAAACAATATAGCTGTATCCGCAGTGATGATTGGTCAAAAGCAAACCTTCGGAAGACACAAACTCTCCCGTGCAACCGCTTCCGAACAAAACAACCGCATCTTTGAGCGACGCATGATTGACGCTGTAAATGTCGTCGGCACTAATTCTCATGCCGTTTTGTTGCATATCTGCCTGCCTTTGTCCGATTAGCAAAGGCAACCACATACCTTCGTCGGCAAAAACGTTGCACACCAAAAACACTGTTGCAACGATAGTAGTAAAAATCCTTTTCATTTCGATGATTAGTTTTTTTGAATTGCCTGCAAATTTAGCAAATAATGAGCATTAAATTCCTTTTTTGCGAAAGTTTTTTGTCGCTTTGTCCGTTTTTGTGTGAGTTTTGCTCTTTGCCCTATATGTCAAAAATAAATTTTTTAGTATTCTTTCATCTTGTGTATCAAATGTTTAACTTGTAAATCTTGAACTATCTTCGACCTTATGGACCGCTTTGGTATGTTTTTTGAGATATAGAGGGTGTGGGGACGATTGCACAAGTCTATTGATTTTGCAAACAGCTTGTATGACATTCAATTTGTGATTTGTGCATCTGACCTTTGATTAAAAAACTTAGAACGTATGGAAAATTGGGATTTTGAACAAAGTTTGGTAGAAGAGCAAAAAGGTTTGGATTATTTTGCTCTTTCGCTCACCAACAACAAAGAAGAAGCACACGACTTGGTGCAGGAAACGTTTTTGAAGGCACTCCTTCACAAACAATCGTTTAACCAAAACACCAACATCAAAGCATGGTTGTTTACGATAATGAAAAACACATTTATTAACAACTACCGCCGTGGCAAGAGAGAACGCAGTCTGATAGAGAGCGAAAATCTGATTTCGGTTTTCAATTCCGAAAGCGGAGTGTGTCCGATTGGTGCAGATCATGATTTGCATTATCAAAATATTAAAGCTGCAATATCTACTCTTCCCGACGAACAACGCATTCCTTTCGAGATGATAAACCAAGGTTATAAGTATCAGGAAATTGCAGACAAATTTATGATTTCCATCGGTACGGTGAAGAGTCGTATTTTTCTTGCAAGACGAAAATTGATGAGCAGCCTCGGTGGCAGCGAACGTTAGGGCAAAAAAGCAGGTGAAAAACAAAATGCTTTGATACTTAAACAAAACATTTTGATACTCAGATAATTCTACGAAATTCTTTGTAGAAAGAATTTTTTCCAGACACCTCGTGTTTTTTTTCTTTCTACTTCTCCCCCCTATAGGGGGAGAAAATTTCGTAGAAAGAAAAAAAACACTCGAAAGAGGTGTCTCCCGCGAGCAGAAAAACAAGTTTTTTGCAAACAGAGTGTCGGCTATTTGTGATGTTTTTGTAATTTCGCAAGTTGATTTTTGCAAAAACATTATAGTACATGAAGAGAAAACTTGCATTTTTGATGCTTGCCATAGCTTGCTTTTACAGCACATTCGGACAAGTATTGGTAGGAAAAAGTCAGGACGAGAACTCGCAACCAAAAATCAAGGAGAGCTTGACCGATTTGGTTGTGTCTCAAACATTTTCGTTTGTAGAACTGCACAAAGTAACGATGAACGCACAACAGTTCTACACCATAGACATGGGAGATAGCTTCACAAGCGTCGAGAAGATTGGAGATGCTGCACTGCCTGTGTGTTCTTATTTTGTCGAAATACCTTTTTGTCAAGACATAGTGGTCGAAGAGAAGGTGTCGCAACTCAGAGAATTTGATTTGGAAAAAGGGGTAAAGATTGCACCGAAGCAACTCAGTCAATCAAAACAAAACGAAGAAGTTGCCTTTTCGATGAACCCATCGTATTACAACAGAAATGGTTACGGACAATCTCGCAGAGTAAGCATCGAGGTATTGGGAGTGATGAACGGTGTGAGGCTTGCAAGAGTGAACGTTTTGCCTTTGAGATATGACCCTGCAAACGATCAGATTGAATTGGCTTCACAAATTGAATACAAGATTAGCTTTGTCAATCCCGATTACAACAAAACAACACAATTCAGAAACAAAAACAATTGTGCCGCATCGGGCTTTTTTGCAACCAAAACACTCAATCCGAAAAATATTTCGGCAAGTGTGAACTCAACAAATGTCAATCGTCCATACAAGATGCTCATAGTATCAAACAGGACCTTTGAACAAGCATTGCAACCCTTTGTGCAGTGGAAGACCATGCAGGGATTTGAAGTAGAGTGTCTTTATACCGATGTGATAGGTACAACATCTTCTGCCATAAAGTCTTACCTCCAATCCGTATGGGACAATGCCACCGAAGACAATCCGGCTGCCGACTATCTTATTTTGTGCGGAGACGTTGCACAAGTGCCGACTTTTTCGGGCAACTATGCAGGGACAGGCTCCTCTCACCCGACCGATTTTTACTATGCCGAATATACGGGAGATATGTTGCCCGATGTGTTCTACGGACGTTTCTCTGCAAGCACCGAAGCTCAAATGCAGGCAATAGTTGCAAAGACGATTGCTTACGAGAAATACCAATTTGAAGACGATAGCTTCCTCAATCGCATACTCCTTGTTGCAGGAAAAGAGACTTCATCTCCTGCACCGACCTGCGTAAACGGACAGATGAATTACGTCAAGCAATACTTTGACGGTTTAGATACCTCGATTTATTACAACCCTGCGTCGGGTAGCTACTCTTCTGAAATCAAACAAAAAATCAATCAGGGACAAGGTTGGGTGAACTATTCGGCTCACTGCGACGAAGACGGATGGTATTCGCCTTCGTACCTGAGAAGTGCTGTCAATACCTCGACCAATACGGGCAAGGCTGGCTTGTTTATCAACAACTGTTGTCTTTCGAGCAAGTATGACGAGACGACTTGCTTTGCCGAAAGTCTTATAAGGGCAGCCGACAAGGGAGCTGTTGCAGTAATAGGAGGAAGCAACTACACCTATTGGTACGAAGACTTCTATTGGTCGGTGGGAGCAAAAACCCCGACCGAACAGCCAAGTTATTCTTCATCGGCACTCGGAGCATACGATAGGTTCTTCCACACTCATTCAGAAAGTTTCAACAAATGGTATGCCACTGCGGGACAGATGGTTCAGGCAGGCAACTTGGCAGTCGAGGCGTCCTCTTCAAGCCGAAAGAACTACTATTGGGAGGTTTACAATCTTATGGGAGACCCTTCTCTTGTTCCGTATGCAGGAGTGGGCAGAACGTTTGAGGTCAATCTTCCTTCCGAGATAGCAATGTCAGATGAAGAACTTTCGCTTTCGGATTTGCCGCCTTACACATACGTAGGCTTGAGCAGCAACGGAACCCTCATTGCCGCTTCCCAGGCAGATGCTTCCGGAAATGTAAACATGGCTTTTTCGATAACGGAAGACATGACCGAGCTAACCATAGTTTTGACCAACCAATTTTACAAACCGCTCATCGATACCATACCTGTTCTGTCTGCGAACCAACCTTACTTGTCTTTTGGCAACGTAAGATTTGAGAACACGCTCACCGAACAATTTGTAGAGAAGTTGCAGCCCGACCAAACCTACTATGTTCATTTCGATGTGAACAATGTGGGCAATGCAACCCTCCACAACACAAGAGTAAACATAGAGTGGAACGAGGCATTCGATGTGTTGAGCGAATACCATGTCAATTTGGGCGAAGTGGCTTGCGAACAAGTCTATCAGGCAGCAAGAGCCTTTGAAATTAGAACCCATGCCGTTTTGGGAAATGACAGCCAAATAAACACCGTGTTTGCAATCAGCTCCGACGAATACAGCACTACAAAGACCATAAGAACCTTTGTGGAAGCACCGGATATGGATATTACTTCGGCAGAACTTATCCGCTCGCAAGAAGGAGATAAAATCAAGATAACTCTTGCCAACCTTGGAGCAATACCTTCCGAGCAAGGTACTTTGAGCATTGAAAGCAGGTCGGCAAACATCTCTTTCGGACAAGATAATCATAGACCGATTTCGGTGATTGCTCCCGACCAATCTGTGAGCGAGTACTTCGACTGCACAATGTCCGAAGGCGACAGCATAACATTTGCGGTAACTCACATCTTTGGGGCATATTCTCAAACCAAACTCATAACCATTGCAGGCTTTGACAATGTTTTTGACTTTGAAGATGCTCTTGTACCACAGGTATTTGACAATACTTCGGGGTATCCTTGGATTGTAGATAACTCGACTGCACACCAAGGTACATATTCTTTGCGTTCGGCATCAATAAGCGACAATCAAACTTCGGTATTTACCATTTCGCTTTCCACCTCTTCGCAAGACACGGTATCTTTTTATACCAAGGTATCTTCGGAAAACAACTATGACTTCTTCAAGTTCTACATAGATGAAGAAGAAAAGGTGTCTCTTTCAGGAACAACTAACACTTCTTGGCAGTTTAAGCAGTTTGTAATCTCCGAGGGTAACCATGTTTTGAAGTTTGAATACAGCAAAGACTATTCTTCTTCAAATGGTTCGGATGCTGCATGGATTGATGACCTTCGTATTCCTATGCAAACAACAATGCTGGGATTGGAAACAGCAAACCAAAACCCTCTCAGTCTTTATCCCAACCCTGCAAACACAAGCGTAGAAGTAAGGGGTATGGAAGCCGGTAGCACAGTATTTATCTTCTCTCTCACAGGAGAAAAATTATCGGAGTTCAAGGCCGAGGGTCAAAGCATGGTAATCAATACCGACTTTTTGCCTTCGGGAGTTTATGTTCTTTGCGTCCGCTCTCCAAAGGGCATTCAGACACAAAAACTAATCATTGCCCGATAGTAACCGATGCTGCAAAACGATACTATCCGACAAAACGATTCTTTGTTTGTGCCGTTGTATTTGATGAAAGATACAACGGCACCTTCGGATACGTCTGACAACATGGGATTTACTCAGTATGTCAGTAAGATACTCAATGATTCTTTCCCTTTTTTGAACTACTCGCCATCGCTCTTTACCGAAAAGACCTACGTTTTCAATCGCAATATGCAACCCAAACCCCTTGTTGCAGAGCAGAAGAACACAGATTGGCTTTTTATTATTGTGCTTTTGTTGTTCTCCTGCATTGTAGTGGTGTTTCATTCCTTTCGGTATCGCGGCTTTGAGATATTGCGGAGTTGCTTCTCGCTCAAAGAATTTGAATTTTTCTCCAAATCTGTCAATGGAACAATCTTTCTGACCATACTTCCTTTTGTCTTTGTAATAGCCCTGATTGCTTGGAACATAATAGATTACTTTAATCTCGCAATATATCTTCCGTTTGCTTTCACTACAGTGCAACTATTTGGAGCTTTGTTGCTTAGTGTCTTTGCATTTCTTGTTGCCCGAATGGGCTTGATTGCATTTTTCGGTTCACTTTTTCGTACAGGGGAGCTGACACGGCTGTACCTTCTCAACCAATCAGTGTTTTTCTTTCTCGACTTTTTGTTGCTTTTCCCTATTACAACCTTTGCCTTGTTCACTCCTTCGTATATGCAATTATACTTCTTGGCAGCAGCTTGTGTAGTGCTTATATTGCTCGTACTTGTGAGGCTTGTCAGAGGTATGTGTTTTGTATTTTACTTTTCAAAATTTCCCCGAGTCTATTTATTTTGCTACCTTTGCATCGTCGAATTGCTACCATTCTTTATTGTAGTAAAGTTGTTAATATCTAAGTAAATCAATTATTTATGGCAATACCAACAACAGTAAAAAACATTCTGATTTCACAACCTGCCCCCGAAGATTTGACCAAGTCTCAGTACAGAGTGCTGATTGACAAATACAAGGTGCAACTGACATTCTTCAAATTTTTCGATGTTGTCGGAGTAAGCACAAGAGAGTTCAGAGATTCGCGAATAGCATTGTTGGATTACACTGCAGTCATTATGACGAGCAAATTGGCGGTAGATAACTATTTCCGATTGGCAAAAGAGTTGCGAATAACCATTCCCGAAACAATGAAGTACTTTTGCATAGGAGAAACCATAGCAAACTACCTTCAAAACCACATACAATATCGCAAACGTAAAATATTCTACGGAAAGGTTGCTTTTTCCGATTTGGTTGAGGTGATGGTAAAGCACAAAGACGAGAAGTTTCTTTTCCCTTGTGCCGAAGATGCTTCTTCGGACTACTTCAAGATGTTGGAAAGCACAAAGCTGAACTTCACCAAAGCAGTCATGTATCGTTCTGTCATCAAAGATTTGTCGGCTTTGAACATATCGGACTATGACATGGTTGCCATGTTCTCTCCCATAGGGGTCAAGGCGTTTGTACACAACTTTCCCGATACCTCACACGAAAACATACTCATAGCAGCCTTTGGAGCAACCACTCAGGCGGCTCTCAAATCTGCAAAACTCAAATCATACATACCTGCACCAACGAAAGACTATCCGTCGATGGTTATGGCAATAGACAAGTTCCTCTCTCTGGACGAGCAGCAGCGTCAAGATTGGATAAAAGAAATAGAGATACAAAGCAAAAAAAGACCACGCAAAGCAACCACCACAACCAAATCGACAACCAAGAAAACCACTGCAAAAGCCAAGACAGGTGCAGCAAAAAAGACAACAAAAAAAGCGGAATAGTTTTCCAAAAAGCGAGCGGCTTACCTCACGCAACGATGTTGAGCGTCTCTTTTCCGAAGGAGGGAGATTTATGGCATATCCGTTCAGTGTGAGGTATCTGTTCGATGTTTGGGATTGCAAGGGTGAAGCAGTGTCGGTGCTTATCACCTCACCAAAGAAGTATCAGCGTCTTGCGGTGTGTCGCAACAGAGCCAAAAGACTTATCAGAGAAACTCTCCGCACCAACAAACAACAACTCCAAAGCCTGCTTGGAGAGAAGAACATAAGACTTCTTTTCAGCGTCAGCTTGGTGTCAAAACGCCTTCCGACCTATAGGCAGACCCAAACGAAAATGACGGAAATACTATCAACTCTTATCTCCAAGGCAGAGAATGAAAATCATTAAGCAATTTTTTTCGTGGCTGTTTATTCTGCTTATAAGGTTCTATCAAACAGCCATTTCTCCACATACGCCGCCTGCTTGTCGGTTTACCCCGACTTGTTCGCAGTATGCCCTTGAGGCAATAAAGAAGTACGGACCATTCAAGGGAGGCTTTCTCGCTATCAAACGCATTCTTCGCTGCAATCCGTGGGGAGGCAGCGGCTATGACCCGGTTCCGTAACAGGCAAAACGCCTTTTCGTTCGACACAAAACGGCGATTTGCAGAAAAAAGTCGGCGTTTTTTGGATAGTCGAAAATTATTTCTATCTTTGCACCCGCAAAATTGACGGTTCTTTTTGGTAAGATTAAAAGGGAATCTTGTGAAAATCAAGAACTAAACCCGTAGCTGTAAGCACCAAAAGTTTGAGAATATTCTAAATGTGCCACTGTTTGAAAGAATGGGAAGGCGGTTCTCGAATGGTGTAAGTCAGAAGACCTGCCGTTTTTGCTACAATTAAATCGTATCTTTCGGGAAATAGAGATGTGATTGATAAAGTTCATGACGGTATGTTTTGTCAAGCCGCCTCGGAGGGTTGCCTTTTTTTATCATGTTGCTTTTTTTCGTCTGATACATCATTGTTTAACAAAAAGACAAAACAAAAAGATGAAAAAAATCTGGTTATGCCTCTTGTCGGCTTTATTGACAAGTTTCTGTTTGACAGCTCAAACTCTTGGTACGGCTCCTAACGGGGTCTTTACGGCAGCCGATATTGAGTATTGGGTTGGAAGTGGCAGCCAAGAAGCTGCACTTGTATTGGTTTTTAACGATGGTAAAACTCCTCAGGCTTTGGTTTGGGGCTATCGTTACGACGGAACAAAAACAATGAAACAAATGTGTTATGACATTGCCGCTGCCGATCCTCGTTTCTTCTTTCAAGAGTGTGAAGGCACTAATCCCTCATGTGTTGTAGGGTTTGGTGCAGATGCGAATGGCAACGGGAGTTTCTCATTGCAAAATCCGGAAAACTTTTCCGATGTAGTCAATCCGACCACACAAAATATAAATCCTTCGACAGATGTGGACGGATTTATACCCGTTGAAGATGCAGATCGTTGGCAGGCAGGATTTAGTATGACCTATTGGTTTTTGACATCGAATGGTTGGACAAACAACATAAACGGTTGGGTCGGTGCTGTTTGGTCTGATTTTACTTCGGTGAGCGGATTGTCGATGCAGACGGCAACGTATGTTTCAATGACAGACCCTAATGGCTCTTGTCCTTCGGTAAATGGGTTGAATGTTGCGGAAATTGGTACAAACGATGCAACCATTGTATGGAATCCGCACACAGCTTCAAACAGCTATGTTTTGCAGATAAAGGATAATGAACAGACTGATTGGACAAACATTACAGAACAAACGACAACAGATACTTTCTTTGTGTTCTCTAATCTTGATGCAAATACCGATTATAATTTCAGAGTAAAGGCAGATTGTGGTAATGATGAGGAGAGTGTGTGGTCTTCGCTTGCATTTAAGACACTTTGCAACAGCGTAGATGAATTGCCATATTTGGAGAATTTTGACAGCTATTCTTCCTCCGGCACTGAAGCTTATGCAGATTGTTGGAATAAATTTGCAATGGGGACGGGAGACAACATAAATCTTGCAGGGGCTGCTCCTGCTTCGGGTTCAAGAAGTCTGTATTTTTATTCATTGAGGACAAACAACTTCACTTCCACTGCACTCTTGCCCATATTTGAAGAGGAACTAAGCAACCTTAGTATCCAATTTAAGTTGAAATCACAGAATGTTTATGGTGCTATTATTGTGGGTGTGGTAGAGGACGATACGTTTGTTGCAGTTGATACGGTGTTTGTGTCGCATGGCGGCATTTGGGAACAAAAAGAAGTGAACCTTACTTCTTATGAAGGCAACGGAGGTGTCCTTGCTTTGAGACCATACTCCTCATCTATGCAATCGAATAGTTGCACTGTTTATGTAGATGACGTTGTGGTTGATTATGCACCCGCCTGTCTTCGTCCCGAGGGATTGACTGTTGCAAGAGGCGATGATGCTACCGATGTCGAATTGAATTGGAGTGCTGATGAGAACTCACATTGGCTCGTATTTTACAAAGCATCAGATGAGGAAACTTATTCTTATGCGGAATTTATGACCAATTCGGGTAGTATTAGCAATTTGGAATATGCAACAAATTACACGTTTCAACTTGCATCTGTTTGTTCAAATGGAGATACAGTAAGAGCGTTTGAACAAGTGGAGTACACTACTCCGATGCTTGCCGAAAATATACCATATTCTTGTAACTTTGAGCAAGAAGCAGACGCACAAGAGTGGATGTTAAAGAATGGAAACAACACAAATAAGTGGCATATAGGAACACCGAACAACCAAACCAACGGAGTATTGTACATTTCCAAAGACGGAGGAAGTTCAGCCGAATATAATACATCTTCTACAAGCATTGTAGTTGCAGAAAAGTTGTTTGACACAGGCGAAAGCGACTCTTTGACAATCAGCTTCGACTTGACCATTGGAGGAGAAAGTACATGGGATTACTTGAAAGTATATTGGGTTGATGCCGACACCAATTACATAGCAGCAACATCAACATCGACTTATTATGCTGACAAAGCATACTCAAACAATGTTTTGTTCACTAACCATTCAACCTACTACTTCTTGAACTTGCTATCGGGAACTCAGAATTTCTCTGTTACAATCCCTAATGTTGCAAACTCAATGAAGAAGTTGGTGTTTGTTTGGAAGAATGATAGTTCATCGGGTGCTCAGCCGGGAGCTGTTATCGACAATGTTTTGATACAACAAGTTTGGGCAGGCGAACCTCCTCAGCCTTGTGATGCTCCTACCGCTTTGGCAGTAAACAACATCACACAAACATCTGCAGACTTCTCTTGGACTGGAACTGCAACAAGCTACGAAGTTCGTTTGAACGAAAACGCAGCCGAAACAGTTACCACAACAAGCAAGTCGTTTACCGACCTTACTGCAAACACAACCTACACTGCATACGTAAGAGCCGTTTGTGAGAATGATAACTCAGAATGGGTAAGCACCACATTCACAACTCTTGAAGCAGAACCTGTGATAGTACCTCCGACAGTTACAACACTCGAAGCAACCGAAGTAACTCACGAAGCAGCAACCCTTAACGGAACGATTGCAGCAGGTAGCGAGGAGATTTCGGTACAAGGCTTCATGTACAAGGCAACCTCAGCTGCCGATTGGACAACTATTGAGGCTACAGGTGAAACGATGACTGCAACCTTGACAGACCTTAGTGCTGAAACCGAGTATGAGTACAAAGCCTTTGCAACCACAGCAAGCGGCACGGTTGAAGGAGAAGTGATGACATTCACCACTCTTGCAAACTCGGGCTTGAACTCAGCTGAGGGAACAGTTGCAACAATGACCGTTTACCCTAACCCTGCAAGCGAAAGAGCGATAGTAGCAGTGAGCGGAGTTGAAAACGGAGCGAAGATAGTTGTAAGCGATATGCAAGGACGTATCATTCTAAGCGATGACATGACGAGCGAAACTTACGAATTGTCAGTTGCAAACATGACAAGCGGCGTTTATTACATCAGAGTGATAGACGGAGTTTTAATCCACACACAAAAATTGATTGTTGAGTAAGCAATTAATGAATAGAATTTCTTCAATTAAGGGGGGTGAACTTTGATGTTTTGCCCCCTTTTGTTGTGGCAAAAGCTCCCACTCTTGCATAAAAAAGCACTAATCGGACGAGAAAAAGCAAAAAAATAATTCGGTGGAAATCAAATTGTTTGCAAAAACTTTGAAATTTTTTCCTCGTTTTGTTTGGTTGGTGTGGATTTTATCTGTAATTTTGCACTCCGTTTCACAGAGATGGTGAACAGAACAAAATAACAAATAATATGTACGCAATAGTAGAGATAGCAGGACAGCAGTTCAAGGTACAGAAAGATCAAAAGATTTTTGTACATCGTTTGAAAGACGAGGAAGGTGCAGAGATTTCTTTTGACACCGTGATGCTGAAAGAAGATGATGGCAATGTGGTTGTTGGTACTCCTACAATAAGTGGAGCAAGTGTGAGTGCAAAGGTCATCAAGCACATTAAAGGTGATAAAGTTTTGGTTTTCCACAAGAAGAGAAGAAAAGGATACCAAAAGATGAATGGACATCGTCAGTATTTGACACAATTATTGATTACTGATATTAAGTAGTGTTTGTGTTGTGTACTAATAGATAATTGATTAACGAAAAAAATAAAGAGATATGGCTCACAAGAAAGGTGTCGGTAGTTCCAGTAACGGACGTGAATCGGAAAGCAAACGATTGGGCGTTAAAATATTTGGCGGACAAAAGTGTATTGCCGGTAACATAATAGTAAGACAGAGAGGAACTGTACACAATCCGGGAGATAATGTGGGAATGGGTAAGGACCATACGTTGTTTGCTTTGGTTGATGGAGTTGTGGAGTTCAAGAAGAAGAGAAACGACAAATCGTACGTTTCGGTAAGACCTGAGGCATAATAGTTAGCCCAACGGTAACAAAAACAAAATCGCTCAACTTTGTTGAGCGTCGGTAGGCAGAGTTCCGAAAGAAATTTGCAATACATACGAGAGGCTTTGGTCTTGAGAAAGAAAGAGCCTCACTTGTTCGGAGGACGAAAGTCCGAAGGAAAGAGATCTTTGACATTATGTACATACAAGAAGAGTAATAGAGAGAAGTTAAT
>SAMEA3663271__coassemble_285_pt1 | contig 19767 bp, 13 predicted proteins | sample SAMEA3663271__metabat2_low_PE_004 | metagenome-assembled genome bin SAMEA3663271 (sample SAMEA3663271) | pig gut metagenome | biome: pig gut; feature: pig-associated habitat; material: faeces | place: China | collected 2013
GCGAAAATGATTTGACGCGATTAACTCGGGGCGACGCTGACGCTCTGCCCCGAGCTAAGAGCTTTTGGGCTTTCAGCCCGAGAGTAAGGCGAAACAAAAACAATGTCATTACTGCCAGAGAACGTAATTGCAAATAAATACCGCCATTATATTGTCATGAAAGAATAGCGGAACGACACCCCACGCCCCGAAGGGGCAACCTGCACACAGCCCTACGCAAAGCGAAGCGACACGTAGGGGGGTAAAAGGCAACAAAATATATTTGCCCCTGCAGGGGCAAAAGCGTAAAAAGACAAAGATAGTATTTCAAAAAGGCAAAATCTTGTTTATTTGTAAGGTTCATGGTTTGTAATTTTGGGGTTGAGTTTCAAACGTTATAGGAACGGTCATGTTTTGTTCATTTCATTTCATTTCATTTCATCTTCTCCGGATACACTTTTTGAAACAGCATCAATACTTCCTTCCAAAGTAAGAAAATAAGTGCAAGACAAAAAGGTAGTTACTTCTACTTGTAAAATAGAATTAATTCATTACCTTTGCACAAAATTCAATTTAATGATTAGTATATAGGATGTATATGGGTATAAGTTAGTTTTGGTAGTAAATGAAAAATAGGAAATGGCTGACTTGATAGTTAGATAGCTATTAACAATATCTCAAAATGATATACTAATGTTTCGTAACCGAATTTGGTTTATCTTTCAAGAATGCAGAGCTCTTAGATATTGACAGAAGAGAACTCATCAATAGAGGTAAGTGGGCTTTTGCCGAATAAAGAAGCCATATAGTAACTTTAAAATGAGAAATAGATAATGACAAGTATGCAACAAAGAGAACAGCTGCAATCTCAGATTTGGAAAATAGCCAATGAGGTGCGTGGGGCAGTTGACGGATGGGACTTCAAACAATTTGTTTTAGGCACATTGTTCTACCGTTTCATCAGTGAAAATTTTACTGACTATATAGAGGGAGGAGACGATAGTATTGACTATGCTTCTTTGCCTGATAGCGTTATCACTCCTGAGATTATAGAAGATGCAGTAAAGACAAAAGGATACTTTATATACCCGAGTCAGCTTTTTGCTAATGTGGTAAAAACAGCCAATACGAATCCAAATCTTAATACGGACTTGAAAGCTATATTTGATTCTATCGAAAGCTCTGCTAATGGGTATGCTTCCGAAAAGAGTATCAAAGGACTATTTGCCGATTTTGATACGACCAGTACAAGGTTAGGCAATACTATTGAAAACAAAAATAGTCGATTGGCGGCTGTTTTAAAAGGTGTAGAAGGATTGGATTTTGGAAGTTTTGAGGAACATGAGATAGATCTTTTCGGTGATGCTTACGAGTTTCTCATAAACAATTACGCAGCCAATGCCGGAAAGTCGGGCGGTGAATTTTTTACGCCACAGAATGTTTCAAAACTCATATCACGGCTTGCTATGCATGGGCAAACTGTTGTTAATAAGATATACGACCCAGCCGCAGGTTCAGGTTCGTTGCTCCTGCAAGCAAAGAAGCAATTTGAAGACCGTATCATTGAAGAAGGTTTCTTTGGTCAGGAAATAAATCATACCACCTACAACTTGGCTCGTATGAATATGTTCCTACATAACATCAATTACGATAAGTTCAATATTGCACTCGGAGATACCCTCCGTGACCCGCAATTCGGTGATGATAAGCCGTTTGATGCCATTGTTTCCAATCCTCCTTATTCGGTAAATTGGATTGGTTCAGATGATCCCACGCTTATCAATGATGACCGCTTTGCTCCTGCCGGGGTACTTGCACCGAAATCAAAAGCCGATTTTGCTTTTGTACTCCATTCGTTGAGTTATCTGTCAAGCAGAGGAAGGGCTGCTATCGTATGTTTTCCCGGAATCTTTTATCGCGGAGGAGCGGAGCAAAAAATAAGGAAGTATTTGGTTGACAGCAATTTTATTGAAACTATCATATCGTTGCCATCTAATTTGTTTTATGGTACTTCTATAGCTGTTAATATTCTGGTTCTTTCAAAACATAAATCCGATACAAAGATACAATTTATAGATGCGAGTGGGGAAGGTTTCTTTACCAAAGAAACAAACAACAATATCCTTGAAAACAAACATATAGACAGGATTATAGAAATTTTCGACAAAAAGGAAGATGTTGATTATATAGCAAAGTCAGTTAACTATAAATCTATTGCAGATAATGATTATAACTTGTCGGTAAGCAGTTATATAGAAGTAGAAGACACTCGTCCGAAAACGAATATCAAGGAACTGAACGAGCGTATTCATCGGATTGTGGCACGTGAGAATGAGTTGCGTGCAGAGATAGACAAGATAGTTGCGGAATTAGAGGAGGATGAATTATGAGCAAATTGCAAGAATTAATACAGAAACTTTGTCCGAATGGAGTGGAGTATAAAAAGTTAGGGGAATTATTGGATTACGAACAGCCAACTAAATACATAGTTGAAAGTACAGACTATGATAATTCTTATAATATCCCCGTGCTGACAGCAGGACAAACATTTATTTTGGGGTACACAAATGAAAATTTCGGAATATACAAAGCAAGTTTGGAAATTCCTACAATTATATTTGATGATTTTACGACATCATTTCATTGGGTTGATTTTGACTTTAAAGTTAAAAGTTCAGCAATGAAGATGTTAAGACCCAAAGAAACTTTTGAAGGATCCTTCAAGTATGTTTTTTATGCTATGAAGTGTATTAAATATGAAGCTGTAGATCACTCTCGTCATTGGATATCAAAATATTCTCAATTTGAAATTCCTGTACCGCCAATTGAGGTACAGGAAGAAATTGTTAGTATCCTCAATAATTTTACAAATCTTGCAGCGGAGCTGCAAGCGCGACAGGAACAATATGAATATTATAGAGATAAACTACTGAGCTTTAATAATATAGACGGGGGCGTAACTTGGATGAAAATGAGTGAGATAGGAACATTTATAAGGGGAAACGGTTTGCAGAAAAAGGACTTTACAGAAAGTGGAGTTCCTTGTATTCATTATGGGCAAATTTACACATACTATAGAACTTTTGCTTTCCATACAAAATCATTTGTAAATGAAGATTTGGCAAAGATGTGCAAAAAGGCTCATATCGGAGATTTAGTATTTGCTACAGTCAGTGAAAATGTTGATGATGTCTGTAAATGTGTTGCTTGGCTTGGTAATGATGAAATTTGTATCAGTGGAGATAGTTTGGCGTTTTGCCATAATCAGAATCCTAAATATTTAGCATATTATTTTCAGACGGCAGCATTTGCAGACTATAAAAGAAGTAAAGTGACAGGGACAAAGGTTATAAGATTGCATCAGTCAAAATTGGAGCAATTTGTTGTCCCTGTTCCGTCATTGGTAGAACAAGAGCATATTGTTTCCATTCTTGACAAGTTTGAGACTTTAGTAAACAGTCTGACTACTGGTCTTCCTGCTGAAATAGCTGCCGTGCAAGAACAATACGAATATTATAGGAACAAGTTATTGTCGTTTCCGAGAAACGAGAAAATAAGTGCATAATATGGGACAGTCATTAAAAGATATAGCACAAAAACTGCGAGATACTGATAAAAAGGTCCAGTTAATCTATGCCTTTAACGGTGTTGGCAAAACACGTTTATCTCGTGAATTCAAGGAACTGATTGTTCCAAAGAATCATGATAATGAGGATGAAGAAACTAAAGTAAAGGTGCTGTATTACAACGCTTTTACGGAAGATTTATTCTATTTGGATAACGACTTGAAAGAAGATACAAATAGGAAGTTAATTATACGTCCTAATGGATTTACAAATTGGGTGCTTAGAGATCAGGGGCAAGAGTCTAATATCATTAAACATTTCCAACATTATACAAATGACAAACTGACACCTTCGTTTAATGAAGAATACAATGAAATATCATTTTCTATAGAAGCTGGTAATGAAGAAAGCGTTGATTATATAAAGATTTCCAAAGGAGAGGAAAGTTGTTTGATTTGGTGTGTGTTTTATAGCTTGCTTGAACAGGTCGTGGAAGTTTTGAATATAGCGGAACCTCTTGACAGAGAAACAGATCAATTCAATGATTTGGAATATGTATTCATTGATGATCCTGTTAGTTCTTTGGATGAAAATCATTTGATAGAGTTGGCAGTGAATATTGCAGAATTGATAAAGTCAAGTCGATCGGAGTTGAAGTTCATCATAACTACACATAATCCGATGTTTTATAATGTACTCTATAACGAGTTAGACCTAAAAAAGAAAAACAGAGAAGGTAGGGAGTGTTGTTATCTATTGGATAAAAAAGATGATGGAACATATGAGTTAATAGGGAAATTAGGAGATTCAAATAAGAATTTTTCATATCACCTGCATTTAATATCAGTTCTCCAAGAAGCTGTTGATGGAAATCGGATTGAGAAATATCATTTTATGCTCTTACGCAATCTCTATGAGAAGACCGCTAACTTTTTAGGCTGCACACAATGGTCCGATTTGTTACCTGATGATAAGAAGACATACTATAACAGAGTTATTCAATTTACAAGTCATTCGACATTATCAAACGAAGCGGTATCCGAACCAACAGATCCAGAGAAGAATACATTAAAGTTGCTGTTGAATCATCTTGTAGAAAATAATTATTATATCAAAGATAAAGAGCAAAATGGCACAATATAACACTATAGCAGAATCGAATAACTTCATTGTACTTGATGACTATACCCGGTATAATGAACTTCACGAGACACCGGTTACATATCAATCCGAGGCAAGTCTTGAACGTGAGTTTATTCAAGATTTAGTAAGTCAAGGCTATGAATATTGTCCTGATATTTCAACACCTAAAGCATTGTTGGATAATGCCCGTATAAAGATTCAGGAACTTAATGAGATGGAGTTTTCTGATAAGGAGTGGCTACGCTTTGTGGAGGAATATTTGGATAAGTTAGGTGATACTTTGGTTGATAAAACTCGTAAGATTCACGATAACTACATATATGATTTTGTTTTTGATGACGGACATATCAAAAATATCTATCTTGCCGACAAACAAAATATTGCCCGAAATAAGGTGCAGGTAATTAACCAGTTTGAGCAAGTTGGAATACAGGCTAATCGCTATGATGTGACGATATTGGTCAATGGTTTGCCGTTGGTGCATGTTGAACTAAAAAAACGTGGTGTGGCTATCCGAGAAGCATTCAATCAAGTACACCGATATTCCAAAGAGAGTTTTAATAGCGAAAATTCTCTGTTCAAATATATTCAGGTGTTTGTCATATCGAATGGTACGGATAGCCGTTATTTTGCCAATACAGTAGATCGGAACAAGAATAGCTTTGACTTTACGATGAACTGGGCAAGGGCAAATAATGCACTGATAAAAGACCTTAAAGATTTTACAGAGACCTTCTTTCAAAAGAATACACTGCTGAATGTTATTTTTACTTATTCGGTATTTGACGTGAACAATACTTTGCTAATAATGCGTCCCTATCAGATTGCAGCGACAGAACGGATACTGTGGAAAATAAAGAGTGCATATCAGGTAAAGAAATGGGCTACAACAGAAGGCGGCGGATATGTTTGGCATACTACCGGTTCAGGAAAAACGCTTACCAGCTTCAAGACAGCGAGATTGGCAACACAACTGGACTTTATTGATAAAGTATTTTTTGTTGTTGACCGTAAGGATTTGGACTATCAGACAATGAAAGAGTACCAGCGGTTTTCTCCAGACAGCGTTAATGGCTCGGAAAGCACGGCAGGACTGAAACGGAATATTGAAAAGGACGACAACAAGATTATCGTCACCACTATTCAGAAACTGAATAATCTTATGAAAAGTGATGATAATCTGCCAATATATCAAAAGCAGGTAGTCTTTATTTTCGATGAATGCCATCGTTCTCAATTTGGTGAAGCACAAAAGCAACTGAAGAAGAAATTCAAAAAATATTATCAGTTCGGTTTTACCGGCACTCCTATATTCCCTGAGAATGCTCTCGGGGCAGATACAACGGCAAGTGTATTTGGCAGAGAATTGCATTCATACGTGATAACTGATGCTATACGTGATGAAAAAGTTTTGAAATTTAAGGTCGATTATAATGATGTACGACCTCGGTTTAAGGCCATTGAGACAGAGGTTGACGAGCAGAAATTAAGTGCTGCTGAAAACAAACAAGCATTGCTTCATCCTGCCCGTATCAAAGAGATTTCACAATATATCCTACGGAATTTCAGAATTAAAACTCATCGTAATCAAGGAGACAAAAAAGGTTTCAATGCCATGTTCGCTGTTAGCAGTGTTGGTGCAGCCAAATGTTATTATGATGAATTAAATCAATTGCAGAAAGGCTCTGAACGACCTCTTAGGATAGCAACGATATTTTCTTTTGCTGCAAATGAAGAGCAAAGTGCAAAAGGCGATATTCCGGACGAGAATTTTGAACCTTCTGTAATGGAAGTTAGTAATAAAGAGTTCTTAGCAAAAGCTATCAATGATTATAATGCCATGTTTGGAACAAGTTATGGCGTTGATAGCAAAGAGTTTCAAAATTATTACAGAGATCTTGCTAAGAGAGTGAAAAGCAGGGAGATAGACATAGTAATCGTTGTTGGTATGTTCCTGACAGGATTTGATGCCCCTACATTGAATACATTGTTTGTGGACAAAAACTTACGTTTCCACGGATTGATACAAGCATTTTCACGAACTAATCGAATTTACGATTCGACAAAGACTTTTGGTAATATTGTAACTTTCAGAGACCTTGAACAACACACCATTGATGCAATAAAATTGTTTGGAGAACAAAGTACTGCTAATTTTGTTCTTGAAAAGAGCTATAGAGAGTATTTGGAGGGCTTTAAGGACTTAGCTTCAGGAGAGGTTAAGAAAGGTTATCTTGAAATTGTAAAAGAGTTGAATGACAGATTTCCTGATGCGGGTAAGATTGTTACGGAACAAGAAAAAAAGGAATTTGTCAAGTTATTTGGAGAATATTTGCGTGTGGAAAATATTTTGCAGAATTATGATGAATTTACTACACTTAAGGCATTCCAAACATTAGATGTTAACAAGTCGGAAGCAATTGAGGCGTTTAAGGGTAAGTATTTTATTACTGATGAAGATATTGCTGCAATGCAAAAAATGGAGATTTTATCAGATAGAATGATTCAAGATTACAAATCTACATATAACGACATACGGGATTGGTTGAGAAGAGAAAAAGAAGGTAAACAGTCTGAAAAATCTAAATTAAATTGGGATGATGTAGTTTTTGAGATTGATTTGCTCAAATCACAAGAGATAGATTTGGATTATATTCTTGAGTTAATATTCGAAAAAAATAAAAAGAAGATAGGTAAATCTTCTTTGATAGAGGAAATCCGACGGGTTATCCGTTCCAGTGTAGGTAATAGAGCCAAAGAAAGTCTGATTGTAGATTTTATCAATAACACAAATTTGGATTCGTATGATGATAGAACTGATGTTATAAAGGCTTTTTATGAATATGCACAAGCAGAGTTGAAAAAAGAAGCTACTGATTTGATTGTAGGGTACAATCTGAATGAAGAAGAAGCCAAACATTATATTGAACTCTCTTTGAAACGTAAATTTGCAAGTGAAAACGGGACAGATTTTAATAACATATTGCCTAAAATGAGTCCTCTGAATCCTCAGTATTTAACAAAGAAGAAGACTGTATTCCAGAAAATTGTGGCATTTATTGAGAAGTTCAAAGGAGTTGGGGAAAAATTGTAATATGAGATAATATGGTCGATACTTCTGTTTTTGAATTGGAACACAATAGAACTTTATTATTGGTTTAATGATGATAGTCACACAATGAATGCCGTTGTATTCGATAAATATGAGATGGATTTTTAGGAACAGCTAAAGGAATTGTACAAAAATTAAGAGAGAATCTTGAAATAGAGACAGAATCCGATGAGGTTTGATGCTGTTTGGTATTGTTGCATAATTTTATAATTTAACAGATAAAAAGAGGCTGCCTGATGATTGATTGTCAGACAGCCTCAACTTTTTGAACCAAAATGATATGAATATTACAATTTTTTGTTTGCTGCTTCTACAAATGAGACGAATAGCGGACTTGGTTCTTCGACCGTGGAACGATATTCGGGGTGGTATTGAACGCCTACAAAGTATGGGTGGAAAGGTATTTCGACCACTTCGACCAAGTTGGTGTCGGGATTTACTCCGGTTGCAATCATGCCTGCTTTTTCAAACTCTTCCAAGTAGGCATTGTTGAACTCATATCTGTGGCGGTGGCGTTCGCTTATCAGTTCTTTTTGATATGCTTCCATGATTTTTGTTCCTGCTTTGAGTTTGCAAGGATATGCTCCCAATCTCATTGTGCCTCCCATGTTGGTGAGGTGCTTTTGTTCTTCCATCATGTCGATTACGGGGTGCTTTGTCGATGCCATCATTTCCACAGAGTGTGCATCTTTGTATCCAAGCACGTTTCTGGCAAATTCAATCACCGCACACTGCATTCCCAAGCAAATTCCGAGGAAAGGGATGTTGTTTTCTCGTGCATATCGGACTGCCATGATTTTGCCCTCAATGCCTCGTGTTCCAAATCCGGGTGCTACAAGTATGCCGTTCAATCCTTTCAACTCTTCTTCAATCATTCCGGGATTGTCTTCAATCTTTTCTGAGTGTATCCATTTGAGTTTGACTTTGCATTGGGTGGCTGCACCTGCGTGAATGAAGGCTTCGGATATGGATTTGTAGGCATCTTTTAACTCGACGTACTTTCCTACCAAGCCGATGTTTACTTCGGTAAGCGGATTTTTTAGTTTGTAGAGGAAGGATTTCCATTTCTCTAAGTCGGGTTCGCCTTTTGCACTTATTCCGAGTTTTTTCAATACTTGAATGTCAAGTCCCTCTTTGAGCATATTGAATGGTACTTCGTATATTGTTGGTGCATCAATAGATTCTATTACAGATGCTCTGTCAATGTTGCAGAAGAGTGAGATTTTGTCTCTTACGCTTTCGGTAAGTGTGTGTTCCGTTCTGCAAACGATAATATCGGGTTGAACGCCTTGTTGCAAGAGGTCTTTGACTGAGTGTTGTGTTGGCTTGGTTTTTAATTCGCCTGCTGCGGCAAGGTATGGCACATAGGTAAGGTGAACGACTATTGCGTTGTTTTCCATTTCCCATTTGAGCTGTCTTATGCTTTCTAAGAAAGGAAGGGATTCTATGTCGCCAACTGTGCCTCCGATTTCGGTGATTACAAAGTCGTATTTGCCTTGTTGGCTGAGCAGTTTGATGCGACGTTTGATTTCGTCTGTTATGTGGGGGATAACTTGTACCGTTCCACCAAGGTAGTCGCCTTTTCTTTCTTTTTCAATTACCGTTTGGTAAATCCTGCCTGTTGTAACGTTGTTTGCCTGTGAGGTTCTTACGTTTGTGAACCTTTCGTAGTGTCCCAAGTCGAGGTCGGTTTCGGCTCCGTCTTCGGTAACGTAACATTCGCCGTGTTCGTATGGGTTGAGAGTTCCCGGGTCTATGTTTATGTAGGGATCTAACTTTTGAATAGTAACCGAATAGCCTCTTGATTTGAGAAGTACTGCCAAAGATGAAGAGATAATTCCTTTTCCCAAAGATGAGGTTACTCCTCCCGTTACGAAAATATACTTTGTGTTTATCATAAGTCTTCCTTTCTGTGATTTATCACCATTTTACGATTTGCAAAGTTAATTAAAAAAATGGTATGGTCAAATCTTTGCGATGATTTCTGCAATATCTATGCTTTCGCTTCTGATTATTATGTCGGCTTGTTGGTAAAAGAACTCTCTTTCTTCTAAGCTCTTGGTTACAAAATCAAGTAATTGTTCGTCGTCTTTGCCTTTGAGCAGGGGACGAGGACGTTTTGATATTTTGTGTCTTGCAATTATTGATTTGGGACTCATTTTCAGGTAGATTGTTCTGCCCATTTGTTTGAGTGCGTTCATATTGTTGCCAAAGCAGGGCAGACCTCCTCCGGTTGCAATCACTATATTGTCGAGCGATTTGATTTCTTTCAAAATCTCTTTTTCCAATAGTCTGAACGTCTGCTCGCCATATTGTTCAAAAATTTTTTCAACGCTCAAATGGTATTTGTTTTCTATCATTTTGTCTGTGTCCGAAAAGTCATATCCGAGTTTTTTTGCGAGCTTCCTGCCTATAGTGCTTTTCCCACAGAGCATATATCCTACCAAAAATATCTTCATGGTGCAGCCTATCTTGCGTATGCGGTGAGTGAAAGGTCTGCAAATTCTCCGTCAATGTACTTAAACAATCCGGCGGCTGCAACCATGGCTGCATTGTCTGTTGTGTAGGAGAATTTGGGTATGAAGACCTCGCAGCCATACTTTGTTCCCAAGTTGGTAATCCCTTCTCTGAGGGCAGAATTGGCAGAAACGCCGCCTGCAATGGCTATATTCTTTATTCCTGTTGCCTTTATTGCTTTCTCAAACTTGAAAAGCAGACTATCCACAACGGCTTTTTGAACCGAGCAGGCTATGTCGCACAAGTTTTCCTCTATATACTTCGGATTTTCTTTCAGCTTGTCTCTGAGAGTATAGAGAATACTTGTTTTCAATCCCGAGAAACTGTAATCAAAATCGGGGATATGGCTTTGGGAAAACTTCAATGTGGGTTTGCCTTGCTTTGCAAGTCGGTCGATATGCGGTCCTCCCGGGTAGGGAAGAGAGAGTATTTTTGCTGCTTTGTCTATTGTTTCGCCTGCCGCATCGTCAATCGTCTTGCCGATAATCTCCATTTTTCTTGGAGAATCGAGACGGATAATCTGTGTGTTGCCTCCCGAAACCAACAAACACAACATCGGGAAGTCGGGAACTTTGCTTTCGGGTGTGTCTTTGATAAAGTGAGCCAGCACATGAGCTTCCAAATGGTTCACTTCAATCATCTTGATATTCAAAGCGGCTGCAAAACTCTTCGCAAAACTTACTCCCACAAGCAGAGAACCAAGCAATCCCGGTCCTCGGGTGAATGCCACGGCTTCCAAGTCTTCCTTTCTTATTCCTGAGTCTTTGAGTGCTTTATCGACAACGGGTATTATGTTGCTCTGATGAGCTCTCGATGCAAGTTCGGGAACAACGCCTCCATATTCTGAATGTACTTTTTGTGAAGCAGTTACGTTGGAGAGTACTCTGAAATTGCCGTCCATAACTGCACAAGAGGTGTCGTCGCACGAAGATTCTATTGCAAGGATATACATGTTGATTTGTTTTTTTCGTTCGGCGTGCAAAGTTAGGAAAAAGACCTCACAGAGACAGCTTGCCAAAAGAAAAAACGCCTTAAATACATCGCTTTTGCAAGAAATTGACTATTTTTGCAAACGACTATGGAGAAAATTTTCCGATTGGTCTTCAAATAACAAATGAATTGGTTATGCGATTTGCAGACATAGCAGGACAAAGACGTTTGATAAACTCTCTGATTGATGCTGTTGAAAGCCATAGGGTTCCTCATGCACAGCTTTTTGCCGGAGCTGAGGGCTATGGTGCGTTTGCTCTTGCGTGGGCATACGCTCAGTTTGTCTCTTGTACTGACAAGCAACACTATCATACCTCTTCGCCGGACGAACTGAAAGCAGATTCTTGCGGCAAGTGTCCCTCGTGTGTCAAGTACCAAAAACTCGCACATCCCGATTTGCACCTTGTTTTTCCCACAACCACCACAAAAAAGATTGACAAAAACAACGAATCTGCTCTCTTTATGGATTTGTTCAGAGACTTTGTTATCGAGAAAAATGGTTATATCGACATAGATTCGTGGTTGGAATACATAAAAAGCGACAATAAGCAGGGCGAAATCAACGTCCGTGATGCCAATTCGATAATCGGAAGTCTTACTCTCACTGTTTATGAATCGCCATATAAGATAATGATAATATGGTGTGCAGACAGAATGAGACATGACGCAGCTCCCAAGATTTTGAAGATACTCGAAGAACCATACGACGGCACTTTGTTTCTTTTGGTTTCGGCAAATACCGAGGCAATTCTTCCGACTATTTTGTCAAGAGTTCAGCTTGTTAAGGTCTTGCCGATAGAAAGCGGTGCGATTGCTTCTTATCTTACAACCCAAAGAGGACTTTCTCAGACCGATGCCCAAATGGTTGCCGAGAGTTCTTCCGGCAGTATGCTCAGAGCTTTGAACTATGACGGCAAAGAGCAAAGAGACATCGTAAGCCTTTTTATCGAGTGGACCAGAGCTGCATTCCAATATGCTCAAAAAGCCTCCGAAATTTTGGCGATCAGTGAAAAATTCGCAAAACTAAGCCGTGAAAAACAAAAAATCTTCCTTTTGACTTGTTCGGAGCTGATGAGAGAATGCTTTATGCACAAAACCCAAAGACAAGTGTGCGAAAACCTGTTTCCGAAAGAAAACGAGAATTTTCAGAACAATTTTTCCAAATATTTGAACGAGAATAATATTCGCAATATATACAATTTGATTGAACAAGCCCTTGGCAATGTGATGCGAAATGCCAACAGTAAGATATTGTTTTTTGATTTGACAATACAGATTGGTAAACAGCTCAAAGGGGGCAAATGACATATTTTTTTAGAAAAACAACATATATCAGATGACAGAAGAGACAAAACAAAACGAAAAAGAACAAATCGCTGCAAATACTACCGAAACGACCAACAACAATGTGCGTTACAATGCAGGTGCTTCAAGTCGTAAATTGATAGAAGAAGACGACAGAGAAGAGGAAGTAATGTTGGAACAATTTACTCACCCATACTTTGATGAGGACCCTTCGATAGGTCAAAGTAGATACGAACCCAATGTTTTACTTTCAAGAGGTTGCTGCAATAAACCTGAATGTTATAAGGTCGTAAATAAAGCTGAGAGAGACAGTAGCTCAAAACTAAATGTGAATAACTGGATGAGCCATATCAAATCGCCGTCAAATGCAGGTGAATGCGATATTGTTGAGGTCAGATTTAAGAATTCAAGAAAAGATTTCTATCGTCTTCCCGAAGGATTGGAGATTTGTGAGGGAGATATTGTTGCTGTTGAGGGAACTCCGGGACATGACATAGGCATAGTATCGCTCAAGGGCGAACTATGTATGATACAAATGAGGAAAAAAAAGGTAGAAAACAATGACAATATAAAGAAACTCTATCGCAGGGCCAAGGCTGCAGACATAGAAAAGTGGTTGCAATCAATAGATAGGGAAGAAGGCATGATTTACGAAACAAGACGGCTTGCCGATAGTTTCGATTTGAAGATGAAAGTCAATGATGTGGAGTATCAGGGGGACGGAACGAAAGCTATTTTCTACTATACGGCAGACGATAGGGTCGATTTCAGACAGCTTATCAAGGCATTGGCGGAAGAATTTCGCATAAGGATAGAAATGAAGCAGATAGGAGCAAGGCAAGAAGCCGGACGACTTGGAGGAATTGGCACTTGCGGAAGAGAACTCTGTTGTAGCACATGGCTCAATTCGTTCCATTCTGTTTCAACATCTGTTGCCAAAACGCAACAACTATTTCCCAATCCGCAGAAACTTGCAGGACAGTGCGGCAAACTTAAATGCTGTCTAAACTATGAGTATGACGTTTATGTAGATGCTCTCAAATCATTTCCTGAACTCGGAGTTGCCATCGAAACAAAGAAAGGTAAGGCGGTATATCACAAGGTTGATGTGTTCAAACGTCTGCTCTGGTATTCGTATCAAAACTCACAAGAACTTATACCTTTGTCAGTCAATACGGTAAAGAAAATGCTTTCGGACAACAAACGCAATATATTACCGGAAGATTTGGAGAGCTTTGCCGAAAAAATTGAAAACAACAAGTAAAACATGACAAATGAAAACCTTACTTGTAAACATGAGAGAAAAGACGTATGATGTTTTTGTCAAGACACACAAGCTCTGTCTTTTTGTGTGCCTGTTCTTTGTGTTTTGTTCTTGCAACAGCAACGTGATTTATGACGAAAACAAATCGGTGGACGAAAAAGCTTGGGCGGCAAAGAATAAGGTGTATTATCAAGTCGATATAAAGAACACTGCAATGAAGTATAAAGTGGCTCTGAACGTCAGAAACACAACCGACTATCCATACAGCAACATTTATTTCTTTATGAACACCATACTTCCTGACGGAACAATTACCAAAAGAGACACCATAGAGTGTTATCTTGCCTATCCGGACGGCACTTGGAAAGGCAAAGGAAGCTCAAAGGTGAGAGACAACCGCTTTTGGATTGCGAAAAACGTCGAGTTTAAGCAGCAGGGAAGATATGTTTTTGAACTTTATCAAGCCACAACCGACACAACCCTCAGCGGAATTGTCGATGTGGGTCTGCACATAGAGTATCAAGATTGATAAATTACGAAAATATTCAGCTTATGCAGAATAAAAAAGTACTGAAAAAACAGCAACAGACAATAGAAAACAAGAAATATGTCAAGGCAATGTGGATTGGCTATCTGAGTGTCTTGTTTTGCATAGTCATATTCTTTGCCATGTTGTCTTTTGGTTGGTTGGGATTTATGCCAACCTTTGAAGAACTTGAAAATCCCAAGGCTAACATTGCCACCGAGGTCTATGCCGACAATGGAGAGTTGCTCGGCTACATCGGATTGCAAAATCGTTCGATTGTAAACTACAAAGATATATCCCCAAACATGATTAACGCACTGATAGCGACCGAAGACGTGCGTTACAGAGAACATTCGGGAATAGATGCCCGCTCTTTGTTCAGAGTATTGACAAAAACAGTTTTGGGAGGACACAAAAGCTCCGGAGGAGGAAGCACACTTACTCAGCAGCTTGCGAAAAATTTGTTTCCAAGGGAGAAGAAATCATTTTTCGGAACGATATATGCCAAGCTGAAAGAGTGGGTTGTTGCCGTCAAATTGGAAAGAAACTACTCCAAAGACGAAATACTGTCGATGTATCTCAACACCGTCGATTACGGAAGCAATGCTTTCGGAATAAAAACCGCAGCTCACACATTCTTTTCAAAGCAACCGAGTGAACTTGAAGTTGAAGAAGCAGCAGTGCTTGTTGGTCTGCTTAAAGCCCCTACAACTTACAATCCGGTTCGAAACCCGGAAAATTCAATCAATCGTCGAAACACCGTGCTGACACAAATGGAGAAATATGGCTTTTTGACTTCCGAAGAAGCAGAAGCAAAGAAAGCTATGCCGATAAAACTCAAATACAATCCTCAGACGCACGATGAAGGCATAGCAACTTACTTCCGAGAGATGCTTCGCAACTATCTGAAAGAGTGGTGCAAAACTCACTACAAGTCAAACGGCGACCAATACGATGTACACAAAGACGGACTGAAAGTCTATACCACAATCAACTACCAAATGCAAAAAAATGCAGAAGAAGCGGTCAAAGAACACTTCAAATATCTTCAAAACGAATTTTTCAAACATACCAAAGGTTATAAAGATGCACCATTTACCGGCATCAGCAGGGCTGACATCGACAAGTATTATATGCAGGCGATGAAAAACTCCGACCGCTACCGACAGCTTAAAGAAGAAGGAATGAGCGATAAGGAGATAAGAGCCAACTTTGATGAGAAAACTAAGATGAGAGTGTTCACTTGGAACGGAGACAAAGACACTGTGATGAGTCCGTGGGACAGTTTGAGGTACTACAAACACTTCCTCAATACAGGAATGGTGAGCATAGAACCCCAAACCGGTCATATCAAGGTCTATGTGGGTGGAATAAACTACAAACATTTCAAGTTTGACAATGCAAAACTCGGAAGACGACAAGTAGGTTCCACTTTCAAACCTTTTGTTTATGCTTCGGCAATGAAAGATAGCGAATTGTCGCCTTGTTTCGAGATTTCCAACACACCTGTTACCTTTGAAGATTATGATAATTGGACACCGAAAAACTCCAATAAGGCAAGAGAGGGAGAAATGGTCTCTTTGAAATGGGCTTTGGCAAATTCGGTCAATTTTGTTTCGGCGGCACTGATGAAAGACTACACCACACCACAGTCGGTTATCAATCTTGCAAAACAAATGGGTATTACAACCCCAATGCCTGCCGTTCCTTCAATCTGTCTCGGAACAGCCGACCTTTCGGTCATCGAAATGGCAGCTGCAATGGCAACCTTTGCAAACAAAGGCGTGCATAAAGAACCTATCTTCATAACGAAAATATGTGACAATAAGGGCATGGTGTTGGAGGTATTCAACACCAAGAGCAACTCAGCCTTGGACGAAGAGACTGCATACCTTGTTTTGGAACTCATGAAAGGCGTTGTCGATAGCGGAACGGGTGCAAGGCTTCGCTATAAGTATGGTTTGAGAAGCACAATCGCAGGAAAAACAGGAACAACCGACAACAACTCCGACGGTTGGTTCATAGGAATAAATCCAAAGCTCGCAACGGCGGTGTGGGTTGGCGGAGAACTTCGCAGCATTCACTTCCGCAGTACAGCATTCGGGCAGGGAGCATCTATGGCACTGCCGATTTACGGATTGTTTATGCAAAAGTGTGAACAAAATCCAAAGTTAGACTTTTACAGAGGAGACTTTGACCGACCGCCTTCATTAGAAATTGACATAGATTGCAGCAACTATGTTCAAGAAATTCAAGAAGGCACAGTTAGCGAAGAATATTCAAAAGATTGGTAAGGCAAAATAGAGGACATATATCTTCCTTACCAAACAAAAGGACAAAGATGCACGTCTTTTTTGACAAGCATCTTTGTCCTTATTTGCAGAAAATACTTATCTTTGCAGCTTGATTTTAACAAAAGTATAGCTTATGGGTGCAATGAAATGGATTGCCGGATTGTTGGGATTTGCTTTCGGGGGAGGAATTTTTGGCGGAGTGATTGGTTATGCCGTAGGTTCGCTGCTCGAAAAGATGATAAAGAAAGAGTATGACGGCAACGAACAAAAGGGAGACTTCGTCATGGGACTGCTCATTCTTACTGCTGCCGTAATGAAGGCAGACGGCAAGGTGATGAAAAGCGAACTCAACTTTGTGAAAGACTTCTTGCAAAAAAACTTCGGAAGAGAGAATTTGCAAAATAAGTTAGATATTCTCAGACAACTGCTTGACAAGAATATAGATGTTTATCAGGCTTGCGAGAAAATACGAACCGCCTTTCCATACGCAACAAAGCTGCAACTGCTTCACTATCTTTTCGGCATAGCTGTTGCAGACAATGATTGCACAAAGAGCGAAAAAGACCTTATCGAACGCATTGCCAACCTGATAGGCTTGTCCGGTGCCGACTACAAGAGCATTGAGGCAATGTACTTTGAGGTTACCGACTCGGCTTACGTCATTTTGCAAGTCGATAAGAACGCCTCAGACGCCGAAGTCAAAAAAGCATACAAACGTATGTGCATAAAGTATCACCCCGACAAGGTGGCAAACCTTGGCGAAGACGCACAACAAGCTGCAAATGCCAAGTTCCAAGAAATTAACAACGCATACGAGAAGATAAAGAAAGAACGTAATATCGTTTGAGTTTTATGTTCACAGAATATTCTCCCTTTTGGCTGATACCTATTGTCGTTTTTGCCGCAGGAATTGCCTTTTGGGGCTATTTTGTCGGCGGCAGAGGAATGTTCTCTGCCCGACAGAGAAACTTGCTTGCGGCTTTGAGATTTCTTTCATTGCTCTTGGTGTTGTTTCTCTTGCTCTCGCCTGTTGTGAGGTTTACTTCTCACCAAACAGAGAAGCCACTTGTTGTTGTGGCACAGGACGTTTCTTCCTCGATAGTCTCCACAAAAGACTCCACATACTACAAGACGGATTATCAAAATAAAATTTGCAACTTCATAGACCAAGCCTCCGAAGACTATGATGTGAAAGTGCTGACGTTTTCTTCCGAGACTGCCGAACGCAATTTGCAAAACAAGAATGAGAACTTCACCTTCTCAGGTACACAGACCGATATGGCAGAGTGCTTGCAGTATGTGAACGATGAATACTCTGAGCAAAACCTCTGTGCCTTGGTGTTGGCAGGCGACGGCATAGCAAACAAGGGCGGCAATCCTCTCACTCTTGCACAAGATGCCACATATCCCATATACACCATTGCAATGGGCGACACCACAAGGAGGAAAGACCTCTCGATAAGCAACGTAAGATGCAACGACCTTGTGTATGCGGACGATGTGTTCCCCATAGAAATCACCATGAAGGCAGACAAAGCCGCAGGGGAGAGGAGTGTGGTGAGAGTGTTTCAAGACGGCAAGAAGATTTTTGAGCAACAAACAACCATCACTTCCGAAAGATTTTCTGTTACACTGCCTTTGACAAGCTCATGCTCTCAGCCCGGAGTACATCGTTTCAGAGCCGAAGTCGTTCCGATTGAGGACGAAACCAACACACTTAACAATTCGAGAGATTTTTTTGTCCGAATAACCGACACTCGTCAAAACATACTCCTGCTTTCCGCTGCACCACACCCCGACATATCGGCAATAAAACAAAGCATACAGGCAAACAAAAACTACAAAGTTGAATCCTGTCTTTTCGGAGAGCAAAACAAGTTGAAGACAGAGCAGACCGACCTGCTCATTGCCCACCAACTCCCTTATGATAAGTCAAGTTTTGACTTTATAAACACCCTCACAGAAAAGGGAGTACCTGTTCTGTACATTCTCGGAAGCAAAACAGATTACGCACTCTTCAACCGACTTGATGCAGGAGTGAAGGTGCAACTTCTCGGCAGGGGTTCACCCTTGTCGGCACAGGCTGTGTATAACCCCTTGTTTGCACTTTTTTCACTATCCGAAGAAGCCTCTCAGATGATGAGAGACTTTCCGCCTCTGAATGTTCCCTTGGCACGATTTACCCTTTCGCAAGAAGCCTCCGTGTTGGCATATCAATACATCGGAGGAACAAAAAGCGAATATCCTTTGCTCTGTTTTTGTAACGGAACGGAGAAAAAATCGGGCGTTATTTGCGGTGAAAATATCTGGAAGTGGAGACTGCACAACTATCTGCTCAATCAAAACAACAAAGAGGCAAATGAGATTGTTGAAAAGGCGGTTCGTTATCTTGTTGCGGCAAAAGAAAATAACGCATTCAGAGTTAAGCACGACAATGTCTTTGGAAAGGGCGAACAAATGGTGTTTGACGCCGAATTGTACAATCGTTCGTATGAGCTGACCAACACTCCCGAAGCACGTCTTGTGATACGCTCACAGCAAGGCAAAGAGTTCGCATACACATTCTCCAAACGAAACAACGCCTACACCTTGAGCATTCCCGCCTTGGAAGAAGGAGAATACACCTACACCGCACACACCACCCTTGCAGGTACAGACTACAAAGCAACAGGTACTTTTGTTATTTCGGACGAACATCTTGAAACAATCGAACTCGTTGCCAACCATTCCCTTCTTGCCACAATGTCGAAGATGAGCGGCGGAGAGATGTTCTCTTGCGACAACTTCGACAGCCTGCTTGCCAAGATGAAGCAAAATGACTACATAAAACCCGTAATACACAGCCTTACAACCAACAAACGCATGAGTGAAAGTCCGTGGTATTGGGCATTGATTGTGCTTGTTATGGCTGGTGAATGGTTCTTACGCAAATATTGGGGCAGGATTTAACCAAGCTATTATTGACAAAAATGCGAAAACACGATATAGAACTTGCATAGAACAAGTGAAATAAACCTCTGACAAAACCAAAACGCTGCTTTGACTTGTCAAAACAGCGTTTTGTATTTTCA
>SAMEA3663271__coassemble_293_pt1 | contig 19195 bp, 15 predicted proteins | sample SAMEA3663271__metabat2_low_PE_004 | metagenome-assembled genome bin SAMEA3663271 (sample SAMEA3663271) | pig gut metagenome | biome: pig gut; feature: pig-associated habitat; material: faeces | place: China | collected 2013
TCAAGCTCTTTACTGCAATTGAGATTGCCATTGAGATTGCTTGCGGATTTTAGGTATAATACAAATCGAAGCTTTGGAACTCAATTCTGAAACTAAAGGTGTAAAACTATTAAACTTTTCCCTACAAATAATCGGTAAAGCGACAAATAGAAATGGTTCAATACCATTAGGCTTAACCTAATAATACGATATGGAAGAAGAACTTATATTTGAATCCATTGAGGATTACCAGAAATATCTAAAGCAAAGGCAGGAGCTGATTGCTTACTGCAAGAAGATCAGTCAAGGTATTGAGAACCTTGACGAGAAGAGTGGAGAACGTGCTGTTTGGGAACTTGTGCAGAATGCTCGTGATATGGACGAAAACTGCCACATCCGTATTTCGCTTAATCCCGACAAAATTGTGTTCTCGCATCGTGGAAAACCTTTCGATTACACTTCGCTACTAGCACTTGTGAATCAAAACAGCAACAAGGATAATCCTGGAGCTGATCTCGTGGGGCAATATGGAACAGGCTTCATGACCCTCATGCCTTTAACGATATTGTGAAGGTAAGTGCTCCATACAAAGCTATGAATGGACCAAATTCGTTGAAGGGCTATATTCACATTCAGAACTTTGAACTGAACCGCTCATACAGAAATAATCCTGAAGGTGCCATAAGAGAGATGGGCAAAGAAATGCAACTGGTGGATGAAATGCACCAACGCACGCCTTTGTACCCCTCTTATGAGGCGTTGGCAGAGTCGCAAAAGTGGATTTCATTCACATATGGACTTGATCAGAAAACAGTGGAGGCTGTATCGAGTCAGTTGGCAAGTGCAGTAAGACTGATGCCATTCGTGCTTGTTATCAACGACCGCATCAAGGAAGTGGAAATTGATGACCAATTTGCAAGGCGTTATTTTCTTTTGACTAAGGTCTCAAATGCCCAAAAACAACCATTGGAGAATAATTCAAAGTGGTATATAGTAACAGATGAGATTGAAACCACTGATCTGAACACAATGACAAAGAGTCAGGTCGTGAGTTTGCAATCGTTCAACCAAGAGAACAAGGTGGAGGATGTGGTTATTTTGCCACCATATCCAGAGTCATGCGGTCACGTATGTTCTATTCCGAGTCTGTTCCTGTGGTTTCCTCTGCTTGGAACAGAGAACTTTGGTGTGAACTTTATTTTCCACTCCAAGCGCTTCCATCCTGTTGAAAAACGTAACAACATTATGTTGCCAGAGAATGTGCCTTCGAAGATCGAAAAGGGGAAACACAACGAAAGCGTGTTGTGCGAGATGATGAAAGCATTGCATAAGTATTACGCTAATGAGGGCAACGATATTACCCTGACGCGAGAGATGTGTGTAGTAAACTTTCATAGTGACAAGGAGGACGATGTAACAACCAAGTTCTACAGGGATTTGCAGGATTTGTGGAAAGATGTAGTGCCGGCTTGGAATGTCGTGCCTACTGCCGAAGGGCGCAAGGCGATGAATGATAGCAGAGTAAGGGTGCTGCATCCTGATTTCTATACCAAACTATCGGAAGAAAAAAGAAATGAATACGAAGCAATTCTTGCAGAATATGCAAAAGCAGTAAAACAAAACGATCAGGAGTGCTATCTGATACCAACAGAAGACCTCATTGCATGGTCGATTGTGGTAGATCAATGGCGTTGCAATCGTGATAGCGAATTCTTTATCACGATCAAGGATGTATGCAAATCTGTTCAAAGCAAGTCGGACAAGTTGTTAGATTTTCTGTCATTTCTTGTTGACAGCAATAATGCAGGCTTGCTGGAAGATTATGAACTGTTGCCAAACAGAAAAGGTATCCTGAAGAAACGTGGAGAACTGCGTCATGGCGACTTTATGACACCATCTTTGTACGCTCTTACCGAGTTGCTGATGGGAAGTGATGCAGATAGGATGATTGATGTGGGATACAATGAAATTGGCAAAGCTGCAACCTATAAACCTGAAGACCTGCAACGTGCTATCGGTCAAACTGTCACTCAATGGCGCAACACGGCTTTGGGAAACAATAAAAAAACTCTGTCCGAAGAGCAACTGAAGGCTTTGATAAAATTTTGCTCTGCCACATCACAGACGGAGTTTACCAACTACCGCGGTAGAATGATGAGTCATATTGTGAAAGTGTACGGAATGACCCTGACGAAAATAGAACAGCCGAAGGTTATTGAGAAAGAGGACGATTTCTACAATCCTGCATTCAACTTGCTGTTGGACTATACACTTTACGTCATCAGTTCAAAAGACGTTCAATGGGTGAAGGATAACGAAGTGCTGCTTAAGGATTTTCTTTCAGAGTATGCTACTAGTACAGCCAGTGACCGATTGGCAAAGTTGGATGACTATGGTGTGATCCCAAACCACCACTACTCGTTGTGCATCAAAAAAGAACTTAAAAAAATATGAGCATCAACGAGAAACTTGCAAAGTTCTATTTGGAAGTGATGAAGGAAGATTTGCACAATCATTGGGTGCACGAGAATTTTGTAGAAATATTCACTTTTGAAGAACAGAAGGCAACGGAGGTAGCGAATAAGATACAAACAAAATTGAGCGATGACGATTTTCAGGACACGATAGTTCAGGACATCATCGAACTGGCAGAAAATGAGCCCATCGACAGTTGGAAAATTCTATTTAAGCAGATCTATGCACAAAGGGAATCCATTCGCTATAAGCTCGGCACTCCAGAAGAGCGCAAGGCCATCAACCGCATGATGAAAAAGAAGAATCCGGCATTGTTAGAACTGATGGCAGATGTGGCAGAACGCGAAGATGCCAATGACGTGATGAACAACGTGAATGCTGTTATAGAGCAAATGGAACATGATGCCTATATCAAGATGTTGGGTGCCTATGCGGAGAAGCATATCCAGCAGTACCTGACCGAAGCACTTAAGTCAGCAGGTATTGACGTTAAGAATGAACAATGCGGTCAGGATCTCATTTTGAGCAAACCTGGATATGATAATTATCACGTAGAGGTAAAGTCGCGATGGGAAAGCGACCAGTCAGTAGAAATGAGTGCAACTCAGTTTCGCTGTGCAGTGGATGCTGCCGACAGATATGCGTTGGTGCGAGTGAATATGTATCACTATGACTGCTCACGCGCTGAGCAAAACGACCCGATGCAATTAACAGAAATATATAACGATATAGCATGTCTGGACAACATCGGTACGCTTGAAGCAGACCTTCGAGAAAGGGCAGACGAAGCCTTCAAAGGCGAAGAAGCAGATATTCGACTGGATGGCTCATACAAGGTGCGAGTACCGCAGAATGTGTTTAAAGAGTATCCGCTTGATTTCAATGGGCTTGTAGATAAAATCAATAAACATTTCTGTAAATAGAATGGCAATAAACTTTAGTACGTATTTTTATTGTCTTCATGGAAGATAACAACATAGATGAAATAAAAGACAAAATCAGGATGGTGCAAGAAGATATGCAAGCAAAGGGTGAGTATATCCCCGAAGTTTTTTATATCAATGGCATGAAGCAGCCATCTGCAAGCGATCCATCGTACGATTCCCCTGCTTTATCATAAAGAACTTCTATCACAACAATGAATATTGACCACAAAATGCCAGAAGCCTACCTTAAGCATAAGGTATTTGACGACTTGAAGTATATGAGGGAGTTTTACGACTCTTTGTCCTGTAGTTGCTTTTCTTTCGTTGCTTCAGGTACAAAAGGTATAGGGAATTATGCATCATACGTCTATTCCTCCATTGAAGGTACTTTGGACTCCATTACCACTCTTTTGACTAAAGGAAGGATAAATGATGCTTACACCTTAATCCGAAAACTGTTTGATGATATCCTTCTGGAAATCTATATGGATGTCAATCTAAAGGACAAATTCAGTCTTGAAAATTATATTGTAGAAGAAGTGAATGAATGGATTCAAGGGAAACACCGAATCCCAAAGTCAGAAAAGATTCTGAAATATCTTAAGACGTCGGAAAGTACGAGAGATCTTTATCCTTTGCTCGGATGGGATACTTATTTGAAGAAGAATAGAGAGCTGCTTGATGATAGCGTACACTCGAATCGTTTTCACCTGATGTTGCTGAATTGCAATAAAGTTTATTTAGATGACAGAGAACGGCATCTAAAGAATTGTGAGATTGTTTTGAGCCAGCTATTCTTATTGCACTTGTCATTCATCTTTCATTTGAATCCTCAGTATCTTATGGCATCTGACTATATGGATTATGTGGAAATGGGGGAGAATCCACCTGAAGGCAGTGAAGCTTGGATTGCTCCTTTTGCTCAAGATGCGTTTGATAAAGTCATCAAGCCGCACAAGGCTATTGCTAACTTTATATTAACTACTTGTTACTTAGAAATACAGAGACATAGTTAGAAATTTTTGGCGATATCAATGGCGATAGCATTTTATCAATGGTAATTGGTAAATTGCAGAGAAACAACGGTTTTTGCATCAAAAATTTGGTGAAGTCAGAAAAAGCAGTACTTTTGCTGACGCTTACGACCGCTTCCTCTTTTGCATCTCAGCATAAAGTCTGCTATCTGCATTTGGTTAGTAGTCGGTGGGCAAGCAAAGTTTTGAAATAAGAAAAAACAAAGGAATATATATGTTTACACATAGTGAGTTGGTCGAGCTGTTGCATTCGCTCCTGACGCTTCCTGCAGAAACAGAATTGGTGGAGTTTAAAAAGGCGGAGAACTCTTTCTCGGATACGGATTTAGGAGAGTATTTCTCGGCTTTGTCAAATGAGGCTAACTTGAAGGGCGTGGAGAGGGCTTGGCTGGTGTTTGGTGTAGATAATAATTCGCATAAGGTGTTGGGCTCGAACTATAAGCCGACACGTCCTTCGCTGGATGAGATAAAGAAGAAGGTTGCTGACCAGACTACGAACCGCATCACGTTTGATGAGATTTATGAGGTGAAGTATGAGGAGAGACGCGTGGTGATGTTTCAGATTCCTGCTGCTCCCCTGGGGTTGCCTATTGCTTATAAGGGGCACTATTACGGTAGGGATGGTGAGAGCCTGGTGGCGCTGAATCTGCATGAGATAGAACTGATAAGGTCTCAGGCAAATGCTCGCGCGGATTGGAGTGCGGAGGTGATTCCGAGTGCCGATATTGACGATTTGGATTCCAAGGCTATAGCTGTTGCCCGAGAGAACTATGCCAATAAGCATGAGTATCTGAGGGAGGAGATGAAGGGCTGGACGGATATGGAGTTTCTCAACAGAGCCAAGATAACAAGGAATGGGAGAATTACGAATACTGCTATTATCCTGTTGGGTAAGCCCGAGAGTGAAGTGCTTATTAGTCCTGCGGTATCGAAGTTGAGGTGGATTGTAAAAGACAGCATGGGGGTTGAACGTGATTATTTGATAAAGTCATGTCCTATGATTTTAGCCGTTGATGAGATATATTCGAAGATTAGGAATTTGAAATATCGGCATATTAATCCTTCATTATTGACTTTGTTTCCGGATGAGATGGACACTTACGAACCTTACGTGATTCGTGAGGCGATGAATAATGCCATCGCGCATCAGGATTATAGCAAGGGCGGCATGATAAATATTGTGGAGTACGAGGATAGGTTGGTGTTCTCTAATATGGGAAACTTTATTCCTGGTACGGTACAGAAAGTTCTGGAAAACGATGCTCCTGAAGAGATATATCACAATCGTTTTCTTGCAGCTGCAATGGTGGAACTGAAGATGGTCGATACGATAGGAAGTGGCATCAGGAAGATGTTTGGATTCCAACGCCAAAGGTTGTTCCCCATGCCTGACTACTCTTTTGATGACGAGAAGGTAAAGGTAACTATTATCGGTAAGGTGCTGGACTTGAAATATGCTGATATGCTGGCAAAGAATACGAGTCTTTCGCTATCGGTTATTGAGATGCTGAACCGTGTCCAACTTGGACGTAAACTTACTGATGCCGAAATAAAATATCTTCGCAATAATGGACTTGTGAAAGGACGTAAGAATGCATTGACTATCAGCAAACCTCTTGCCCAAAAAGTGGGGCAGATTGCGTCTTATACTCTGAACAAGGGATTTGATGATGATTATTATCGTGACCTGATTGTAAAGGCTTTGAAGCAACATGGTTCTTTAAGTAGGAAGGATGTAGATGCGTTGCTGATCAAGAAACTGCCAGATGTGTTGGATGAAAAACAAAAGCTGAATAAGATTGGCAATTTGCTGACTCAGTTGCGAGTTGCTGGAAAAATTTGTGTCGGTGAGAAGAAGAGATGGGTTTTGAAATAGTTCTCTTAATGCAGTGTCGAAAAAGAGAAGTTTAAGAGAAACTCAAGAGAAGTTTAAGAGAAACTCAAGAGGTACAGATGACCAACTGACATCATTCACACGGAATGATATGTACCCCAAAATGCAGTAATGGGTACATGTGACTGCTATTGTGTACTCGAAATTAAGTTTCTGGGTGCATAAGGAGGGTCATTGAGCCATCTTTACGAACTCGAAAGTTACAGGTTTGAGTCAGCCACATCTATGTTTTTTTTATCGTAAAATGTCTTGAGACTTGCATAAAACAGACAAATACTATAGTATAAACGGCTCAGGAGGTTTCAGGATTCTGAGGGTCTCAAGTTTCAGGAGTTCCATGGGTGGAAGGCAAAATTCCTTATCAAAAAGGTCAGCCTTATTCGCAACAATGCAGGTTTCGACTATCAAAAGTTAGATATTTTGCATTATTCTTCCTCAAAAAAATACGTATATCAGGAAAAAAGATGTACTTTTGTAGTTGTAGAAATGGTGGATATACACCAAAAAAGCGAATATGGTTAGAAAGATCGAACGAAATATCTATCTTAACAGGCTGATAGACAGCATAGGTAACGGCATGATAAAGATTGTGACCGGGGTCAGACGTTCGGGAAAGTCTTTTCTGCTATTCCGGCTGTTTGTGGAATGGTTGCAGTCGCAAGGTATTGATGATGCGCATATCCTCAAAGTGAATTTGGAGGACCGCCTTAACAAGCAACTAAGGGATCCCGATGTGTTGTTGAATCATATCTATAGCCATATACTTGACGATGGCCATTTCTATGTGCTTCTTGATGAGGTGCAGATGGTGCCTGAGTTTGAGGACGTGCTGAATTCCTTTTTGGATAAAGAGAACGTGGATGTGTTTGTTACGGGTTCGAATGCAAAGTTCTTGTCAAAGGATGTGATAACTGAGTTCCGCGGCCGGGGCGAAGAGATATTCATGCAGCCATTGTTGTTTGGTGAGTTTATGTCGGTCTATGAGGGCAGTTATGAACTGGGGTTGGACGAGTACATGACGTTTGGTGGTTTGCCGCAAGTGCTTTCTTATAAGACCGAAAAAGAAAAATCGAACTATATGAAGGGATTGTTCCGCAAGACGTATATCACGGATATCGTTGACCGCTATGGAGTTAGGAACACGACAGAACTGGGCGAACTGTTGGACATAGTAGCATCTTGCATCGGCAGTCTGACAAACCTTACCAAGATTGCAAACACGTTTGCTTCGGTAAAAAACGTGCGAATAACCAACGAGACTATGCAGAAGTGGTTGGAGTATCTATGCGATTCGTTCTTGGTAGCCAAGGCTGTGCGGTATGACGTGAAAGGCAGGAAGTATATTAACACCCCCTCTAAATTCTATTTTTGCGATTTGGGTTTGCGCAATGTACGTCTGAATTTTCGCCAAACAGAGAACACATACCTGATGGAGAATCTGATATACAACGAACTGATATACCGCGGATATAATGTGGATGTAGGCGTTGTTGTGACAGAAATGAAGGACGAGGAGGGTAAGCGACATAAGGTGCAGTTGGAAATTGACTTTGTGTGCAATCAAGGTTCCAAACGGATATATGTTCAGTCGGCCTATCGGTTGCCAACGGAAGCAAAGCAAAATCAAGAGCTGTTTTCTCTGACCAAGGCTGATGACTCTTTCAAAAAGGTGGTAATAGTGGGTGAAGACCAATTGGTCCACCGCAATGATAAAGGTATCGTAACGATGAGTTTGCGGGATTTTCTGATGGATAAAGATGCGCTGGATAAAGTGTAAATGGCTGGGCAGGGGTCCCAAGGGCGTTCGAGGTTTCAGCGATGGCGTTGGCTAAATCAAGATGCACTAAGAGAATTTGCGCAAAAATCATGAAATATTTGCACAATTCGGGAAAAGCAGTGTTTTTGTGGGTGGAAGTGAGCATATAGGGCATTTGAGTGGAAAAATAGCAAGGATATCTTCAAAGGGTCGTGGATCTATCACCTGACTTTTGCAGTAGCTGGTAGGCGACCGCTACTGGGGAGCTGTACCCATGTAGCGCTCCCGCGCATACTCCATTACTGGCTCCTTTCGCATTCGTATATAGGGGCGTTCAACGCCTCCAGCATATAGACGAGAACGACCCTCGCCAGGCCTCGCGGCAAAGTCCCCGCCAAGGGCACTTCACTATCCAACTGGCCACTACCGAGCTGGGAGATTTCGGCTACCGTGTAGTAGGGCACCTGAAAGGAGCTGGAGAGACGGTTTGAGGACCCGCTCAATCCGCCCAAGCGAGATGCGGATATGCTGTAAGCAGCTGATGCCACCGGTCAAACGACTTTATGTGCCTTTCATCGCCATGATTACGGCTCATCTCAACAATTTTATCCTTGTTTCAGTATTTTATTAGCTGTCCATATACCGGCTGTCCGAAAAAATGTTTACCTTTAAACATGTCGTCTATTGTTTTTGGGGGAACAAAGATATCACTTGGGGCTTAATCCACAAATGGAATCAGCCCTTTATTTTCTTTTCTTGAGTAATGTTTAGCGGACAGGTATGTTCGAAAACGGTATAATGCAGAGTAATATGTTTAGAGAAATGCGACGTAAGCGGCAATTATTGCCGGTTGAAAGAAGTGTGGGCATCCTCGAGAGGATGACGAACGGTACGTTGGCTCTCCATGGTGACGATGGTTATCCGTATGCCGTCCCCGTCAGTTATGTGTATGCCGAGGGCAAGATATACTTCCATACTGCCGTGAAAGGGCATAAAGTGGATGCCATACAGCGGAACGCCAAGGTCTCGTTCTGTGTGGTGGAGCAGGATGACGTCAAGCCAGCCGAGTTCACCACTTACTTCCGCAGTGTGATAGTTTTCGGCAAAGCACGTATTTTGATGGATGAGGGAGAAAAACAGCTTGTTTTGCGGTTGTTGGCTGACAAATATTCCCATGGTGAAGTCGGTATGGAGGCTGAAATAGCCAAAGGGTTCAATCATTTGCTAATAGTTGAAATTACAATTGAGCATATTACAGGCAAGGAAGCCATAGAACTGACCAAAGATAGGAATGACCGTTATTGACATTGCGACTAACGGGTGGACAGCAAGCGGTTTTAGTCTGTCCAAAACACAAACTTGCTATCATTAAAAAACTGAGTTCTGACTTTTGAGGAACTCACTATCTTTTGGGTGAGTCCAAAGATAACTTACTGATTCTTAATGAAGCAAATGACTGTCCTTGGGTTACTCCGTTAGCTCATTCGGGTGTTTTTAGCATGAGCGAAGTGGTGCGTTGAAGATAACGCCCTGATGAACTATGTTTTTTTCTCCAAAAGCCTGCGGCTGTTTCAGCGGCTTTCGATATGGCATTCCACGCTTTTGGTATGATTGTTTGTCTGCGCGTGGTCAAGCTCGCATCGAGAGTTATGAGCAGATGCTTGAACTGATTGACTTGGCTAAGGAAGATAGCTTCTTTGATTAAAATGATGTGGGAGGCTATTAGCGAATGAAGAGTTGAATCTTATAAATCTTTCCCAGAACAGCATATAATTAACAAATAACTTGTGTTGAGCTGTAGTTGAACAAATTGAAGGTTTTACAATAATGATATGCTCAAGAGCTTTAATTGTCTCCGAGTTGTTCTGTGTCTGTGAATTATTGTTAACTTTGCCTGCAAATTAAATTAACTAAAGTCGTGAATACAAAGAAAGTTGCTCTTATTACAGGAGTTACGGGGCAAGATGGTTCGTATCTTTCTGAGTTTTTGCTCGAGAAAGGATACGAGGTACATGGAATAATTCGTCGGTCATCGGTCGATTACCGTGAGAGAATTGCACATTTGGAAGGCAAACCGAATTTTCATCTCCATTTTGGAGATATGGGAGACTCGATGTCTCTCATTAAGGTTGTCGGAGCGGTGCGTCCTGACGAGATTTATAACCTTGCTGCACAAAGTCATGTGCAAGTCTCTTTCGATTCTCCTGAGTTTACTGCCGATGTTGATGCTACGGGTGTACTCAGAGTGTTGGAAGCTGTGAGAGCGTGCGGACTTGAAAAGACTTGCAGGATTTATCAGGCTTCCACATCTGAACTTTACGGCAAGGTGGAAGAAGTTCCACAAAATGAGAATACTCCTTTTCACCCTTACTCTCCATACGCAGTTGCAAAGCTCTATGGCTTTTGGATTGTTAAGGAGTATAGAGAAGCATACAATATGTTTTGTTGTTCGGGTATTCTCTTCAACCACGAATCGGAAAGGCGGGGAGAAACTTTTGTAACTCGTAAGATTACTCTTGCAGCAGCCCGTATCGCACAGGGACATCAAGATTGTTTGTATCTTGGCAATCTTGACTCTTTGAGAGATTGGGGATATGCCAAAGATTATGTTGAATGTATGTGGTTGATTTTGCAAAATGACAAACCCGAAGACTTTGTCATTGCAACGGGAGTTCAGCACTCTGTAAGAGAGTTTACTACTCTTGCATTCAAACATGTGGGGATTGAGTTGAGGTTTGAAGGTAACGGAGTAGATGAAAAGGGAATATGTATCGCCGTAAGTGGTTCTGCACCACAAAGCCTTGTCGGCAAAACTCTTGTTGCAGTCAGTGAAGATTTCTACCGACCAACAGATGTTGTAAACCTTTGGGGAGACCCAACCAAAGCCAAAGCCAAGTTGGGTTGGAATCCCAACAAGACATCGTTTGAGGAATTGGTAAAAATCATGGTAGAACATGATATGGCAAAGGTAGCCTCGGAGGGAGCTGCAGCCAAGGTGAGAACCAACCTTGCAGAATATTTGGAAAAGGGAATTGTGAAATAGTTGATGTGATGGAGAAAAATTCCAAAATATATGTTGCAGGACATCGTGGCATGGTTGGTTCTGCAATAGTTCGAGAACTTGAACGTCAAGGATATAACAATATTATCACAAGAACACATAAAGAACTCGACCTTACTCGTCAGTGTGAGGTCGAGCAATTCTTTGCAGAGGAGAAACCCGAATATGTATTCCTTGCAGCAGCAAAGGTAGGCGGAATTGTTGCCAATCAAACTGCTCTTGCAGACTTTATGTACGAGAATATGATACTTGAAATGAATGTCATTCACTCTGCATGGCAAAATGGTTGCAAGAACTTGGAATTTCTTGGTTCTTCGTGTATTTATCCTCGTATGGCTCCTCAGCCGATGAAAGAAAGCTGTCTGCTCACCTCCGAACTTGAAAAGACCAATGAAGCATACGCTCTTGCCAAAATCAGCGGTTTGAAATATTGTGAATATCTCAATAAACAGTACGGTACAGACTATATTTCGGTCATGCCTACCAACCTTTACGGACCTAATGACAACTATCACCCTACACACTCTCATGTGTTGCCGGCATTGATACGCCGATTTCATGAAGCAAAAGAGGCAGGAGCGAAAGAAGTAACTTGCTGGGGTGATGGTACACCGATGAGAGAGTTCCTATATGTCGATGATTTGGCAAACTTGTGTGTGTTCCTTATGAACAATTACAGCGGAGACGAAACGGTAAACGCAGGTACGGGAAAAGAAATATCAATCAAGAACCTTACGGAATTGGTTGCAAAGGTGGTTGGTTACAAAGGAGAGATTTTATGGGATACAACCAAACCCAACGGAACGCCACGTAAGCTACTTGATGTATCAAAAGCAACTCTCTTAGGTTGGAAGTACAAGACAGAGCTTGAAGAAGGAATACGCCTTTCTTATCAAGACTTTCTTTCCAACCCTATGAGAGCAGAACGATAGTTGTAAATAATCAATACGATATTTGTGAGACTTTCTAAAACGCATATCTATAATTTATATTGAATACAAAATGAAAGAAGAACGTAAGATGATTTATCTCTGTCTTGCTCACATGAGTGAGGAGGGTTGGGAACAGAAATATGTAAAGGAAGCGTTTGATACTAATTGGGTTGTACCTATGGGACCTAATGTGAACGCTTTTGAGAATGAGCTTGAAAAGTTTGTCAATCGCCGAGGCAATGATTTTGAAGATCTTAGTCGCAAGGTTGTTTGCTTGTCGGCAGGCACGGCGGCGGTTCACCTTGCTTTAATAGCTTGTGGGGTTAAGGCAGGCGATGAGGTACTGGTACAGAGCTTTACTTTTTGTGCATCAAGTCACCCTATTACTTATCTTGGAGCAAAACCTATCTTTGTGGGTTCGGAAAATGAAACATGGAACATGGATCCTGTGCTGCTGGAGAAGGCTATCATCGACCGCAAGGAAAAGACCGGTAAATATCCCAAGGCAATCATTCCGGTAGCTCTATATGGAATGCCATATCGCATAGATGAGATTATGATAATCGCAAACAAATATAATATACCTGTCATAGAAGATGCTGCCGAGGGAATGGGCTCGCGTTTCAATGGGCAGGTGCTCGGTACTTTCGGAAAGTACGGTGTGCTCTCGTTCAATGGCAACAAGATGATTACGACCTCGGGTGGTGGTGCTCTTGTTTGCCAAAGTGCAGAACAGGCAGAAGAGATTATGTGGTACGCAACACAGGCTCGAGATGCCTACCCTTACTATCAACATACCGCAATAGGTTTCAACTATCGGATGTCAAATGTTTGTGCAGGCATTGGAAGAGGTCAGATGACGGTGATAGACTCTCATATTGCACACCACAAACATGTGCAAGCTCTTTATGAAGAGTTGCTTTCTGATATAAAGGGAATACATATTCACAAACAGCCTGCCGACGCTCGATATGACTCTAATTTCTGGCTTTGTTCGGCAACAATAGACTCTGATGTAAAGATAAAAGGTCAGGAGAATGCCTACAAAGAAGTAATAAAGACTGCAGTTGGAGGAGCAGCAGGGGTGATACATCAGGTCGATAGTGCAACAACCGATTGCCAGCCAAACGAAAACGTCGAAGCTCTCAGGGTTTTCATGCTAAACAAAAAGATTGAATGCCGTCCTGTATGGAAACCAATGCACAAACAGCCGGTGTATGACAATGCTGTTGTATTTACTAACAAAGTGGAGGAGGATATATTCAAGATGGGATTTTGTCTGCCTGCCGGACCATACGTCAGCGACGAAGATGTCCGTTACATTGTCGAGAGCATAAAGGAAGCAATTGCATAGTGCATACTTCCGAAAGAAAGAAAATTACTATATTTGCACAAAAAAACTAATGATGGACGATAATGCAATGCAGAAACTCTCTTATGGGCTGTTTGTTGTTACTGCTCATGAGGGAGGTAAGGACAATGGTTGTATAACCAATACGGTTTCGCAAGTAACAATCAAACCTAACCGCATCACCTTGGCGGTCGATAAGAGTAACTACACTCATGACATGATTGTTCGCACAGGAAAGTTTAATGTTTCAATTCTTTCAGAAGATGCTTCGTTTGATACCTTCAAACACTGGGGCTTTCAGAGCGGAAGAACGATAGATAAGGCGGCAGGAATTGAGTTTTCTCGTGCTGACAATGGGGTTATCTATATCACAAGCGGCGTAAATGCGGTTCTCTGTGCCAAGGTGGACAATACAATAGACCTTGGAACTCACAGCCTCTTTATAGCATCGGTTGAAGAGGCGTTTTGCCTCAATGAAACCCCTTCGGCAACCTATACTTACTATCATGAACATATCAAACCTGCACCGGAGAAACCCAAGAAGAAAGGTTGGATATGTGTAATTTGCGGATACATATACGAAGGTGAAATTCTGCCTGAGGACTATATCTGTCCGCTATGCAAACATCCGGCTTCCGATTTCAAACCACTGGAATAGAAGGAGCATTTGTTTGTAATGCAATGAAGCAACTGCCGAACATATTGACAGGGTGCAGGATTTTGTTCTCTGTTGCACTGATTTTTGTTCCCTTGTTCGGATTGTGGTTCTTTGTTCTCTACATTGCAGCAGGGCTGACCGACATTGCCGACGGCATTGCTGCAAGACATCTTGATGCAGAAAGCAGATTTGGAGCATTGTTTGACAGCTTTGCAGACGTGTTCTTCCTTATAATCTGCACAATTAGAATACTACCTATTCTATCCATTGACAGATGGTTGTGGATTTGGATGTTGATTATAGTACTCATAAAGATAGTCAGTATGATTTCCGCCTTGGTATATAAACATAGTCTTGTGATGTTGCACACCCCCCGGCATGGAAAATCTGCGGAGGCTTGCTTTTCCTTTTACCTTTGACGATAAACCTCATACCTTTTGAAACATACTCATCAATCATCTGTTGCCTTGCCACCTTTGCCGCAATATAAGAAGGACACATGATAAGACAAAACAAATAGACTTCTTCACATATTTTTAATACAAACACATTTGACGAAAAACGGCTTGCCGTTTTGGTGTAACAAACGCCGAAATGAAAATAAATCGGTTGTTTTAATACACCAAAACGGCATTTTTTTTGCCTTTGAAAGTCATGATAATTGCTTGAAATTCAATAGAGAGTCTTTAGGTATGTCGCTTTTTTACGAAAAAAAATTTGGAGGGGGGTAAAAAGCGTACCTTTGCACCTCAAAAATTGTTAAAACAAAAATGTTAATTTTATGAGAAAAATTCTATCTTTGATTGTGATGGCGATAGCCTTCGCAATTCAGCTGCAGGCACAGTATGTCCTGACAATAGGAGATGAAAACTCGACCACAAATAACTATGGTCCTATTCACTCCTACTATTACAACAGTTTCAGTGAGGTGATTTACCTTGCTACCGAGTTGATGCCCGGAGATATTACGGCTATTTCCTATCAGTATTCGGCTTCTGCTCAACTGATTGACCCCAATCCTGTCATCTATATGGCAGAGGTTGAACGTACATCTTTCTCATCAAATTCTGATTGGGATACAACGCAATTAACAGAGGTCTATTCGGGAGGAAGCGTAACTTACAGCCAAGGCTGGGTTACTATAAGTCTTACCACTCCTTTCTCCTATTCGGGAAACGGCCACCTGCTTGTGGCGTACAACAGTTCGAGAACTTCCATTTCTCAGTCGAAGTACTTCAAACAAACAAATACTTCCGACAACAAGATGATTATGAATTTTGATGACGATACTCCAATATCCGTAACCAATCCGGGTACAGGCGGAGAAAAACAAGTGTATGCAAGAAGACCTAACACAAGGTTTACATTCTCTTTGGGAGCAGACTTTTGTTATCCTCCCGTGTCGTTGGTGGTAAGCAATGTTCTTTCGGACGAAGCTACCATTTCGTGGAGTGCGTCCGATGCTTCCTCAACCACTTTCGGCTTGGAGTACAAACAGGCTTCAGAGGAGAACTGGACGGTTGCGGCAAGCTCAATCACCGATACTTTTTACACCTTGGCAGGTCTTGTTTCTCTGACTGATTATGACGTAAGGGTATATGCTGTTTGTTCCGATGAAAATAGTGCATACACAAGTGTCTCGTTCCGCACAACTCCTTCGCAAGACGACTACATTCCCATACCTTATACAGAGACATTTGACGATCCAAACAACATGACTTCATGGACCACAATAGCAAGCGGAAACAACAACTGGTACATCGGTACTGCCGAAAACTGTTCAACAGACGAAGAAGGCAACCCTATTGCAGGAGGAAGTCTCTATGTGAGCAACGATAACGGCGTAACTGCAAGTTATACCAACAATGCAGTTTGCAGAACTTATGCATACGCATATCTTTCTTTGCAGGAGGATACACGTTACGGCTTGCAATTTGATTGGAAAGGTGGCGATGATTACAGCGGTCAGTACATTTACGACTATTTGAAAGTGTATTTGGTTCCGCAAGACTACGAATTGCTTCCCGGCAGTTTGCCAAATGAGAGTTACGCATTGAGCGACAAACTCGGAAAAGCAACAACTTGGACAAGAGAAAGCATCACACTCTCCGATTTGACAACTGGTGTATATAAAATTGTGTTTGCATGGTTCAACGATAATATGTATGGTGCTGCAGCTCCTGTTGTAGATAATTTCTCGATTTCCGAAATGGAATGTTTTCCTGTTGATTCAATTCGAGTTGTTTGGACAGAGGGTGCAACGAGTGTGAGTGCAGAAGTGAGTGTATATAGCGACAATGACGATGCAACTTACGAATTGGAGTACAAAACATCTGCAGAGGAACAATGGACGCAAATAAGCGGACCAAGTCCTTTTATAATTGATGATTTGTTGTACGGAACTCAGTACTTTTTCAGAGCAACTTCTGCTTGTTCGGGTGGCGACTATTCTGTTGTTTCAGGAGAACAATTTTTCTACTCTCCGTGTTCGACAATTCAATTACCATACGTACAAGGATTTGAAGATGATTTCATTGATCCCGATGGCGTAACATCGAACAAAGCAGCACCTTTGTGTTGGCTCAATGTCAATGGAGGTGCGGTAGGTTATGCTTTCAGCCGTATGGAAAGCAATGCTTTGTCGGGTTCGGGAGCTTTGTATTATGCAGGTTCTTTTTCCGGAATAACCACAAGTGTATTTAGCGATTGGTTGATAAGTCCTGTTGTAAACCTTACGGGTAATGAGCAGTTTATCTATAATATCCGCTTGCAGACAGGCAGCAATACAAGCGTTCCAAAGCCGACAATAGATATTATGATATGCGATGTGAGCCAAACAGATGTTGCATCTATGTCGGACACATCTCGTTTCACCCTTGTCAGAAGTATCAATCATGACAATCTTACTGCAACATACGAAGAAGTAGTCAGTGTTTTGTCTGCACATACCGGTCCTGCACGTATTGCAATCGCGGTGAGAAACAACACTCAGTCGTTCTATCTTGATAATTTGACAATAGAGGCAATACCTGCCTGCCCTCCTATATATAGTTTGTCGGCAAGTGCAGTTTCCGAAAACTCACTCTATGTCAGCTACTACAATGAAAATATTGGTACTTCGGGAGTTATAATAGCTTATGAAGATGCAGCCGAAAATTTGACTTTCAATCCTGAGAATGCAACCACACAATTTGTGGCACAAGGTGCAGAAATGCCTGTTTTAATATCGGGTTTGGAACCCGGAACTACATATCTTATTGCGGCAAAACAAGCCTGCGAAGAAGCGACGTACTGCAATGCTGTTACGGTTACTCTCCCCGATGCAATAGTTACTCTTCCGTATAATCAAAATTTTGACGATGCAGAAGCAGAGCATGGCTTTGTCTTTACAGGAGCAGGAGCAAACCTTTGGGCTGTGGGTACGGCTCAAAACAATACAACGGACGAAAATGACAACTTGACCGAAGACGGAAGAGCTTTGTACATCAGCAACGACAATGGAGCAACAGCGGCTTATAACGAGAACGTTCTTTCGACAGCATACGCCACATCGCCTGTAATATCTTTCGGAGAAGCTCTCAACTACAATCTTTCGTTTGATTACAAAGTAGGTGGAGAAGATGGCTATGACTATCTTGATGTGTTCTTGGTGCCATACGGAGCTGAGGTTTCAAACAGCTATCGAATTTTGAACCACCAATCTTCTGCCGCTCCTTCGTGGCAAACTTTTGAAACATCTTTGCCGTCGTCTTATTCCAACGGAATATATAATTTGGTGTTCTATTGGAAGAATGACGGCTCTGAATCGGACAGCTCTCTCGGAGCAGTGATTGACAATATCCGTATAAGCGGCATAAATTGCGGACTTGTCAATTCTGTTTCTGCAACATTGGTTGAAGCATCGGAGGAAGGCAACTCATCATCGATAACAGTCAATTTCGTTGATGACAATTCCGAAACATCGGGAGTAACCTACGTTTTGAAATACAAGCACTCTCAAGAAGCAAATTATACAACGGTATCAGGCTTGTCGGTAAGCGATTTTCCTTATACAATAGGAAATGTTGTAAGCGGAACGTCTTACACAATAGCTGTTGCATCGGTTTGTTCGGACGGAGTACAAACTAATTTTGCACAAACAAATGTAATTGTTCCTTGCAGCGTCAATTCTCTTCCGTGGACAGAAAACTTCGAGTTTAATCCGTTTGGAGATGTTTCATGTTGGGAAAGAAAATCGGGTCTTCTTCCTTCTGAGGGAATAGTTCAAAGCTCATCTTTGACGGACGGAAGTCGTTTTGACTATAATGCAGATGACCAAAACATTGTGGCAAACATCTATTCCACTTCTTTCCACCATTGGTTGATTTCTCCTTCGTTTGATTTTGGAGATGGATCGACAACATACGCTTTGTCTTTCAGTGCGATGGTGCAAGGCTATAATGGAGGAAATGCACAAGCTGCTTCGGACGACAAATTTGCCGTTTTGATTTCCACAGACGGCGGATTGAGCTGGGATTTGGCGAATGCACTCATTTATGCCGATGCTGATACAGACACAGAACATAACTATTCAGATTTGTTTGACCAATGGACAACTCAAATCGTTCAGTTGGTCGATAATCAAGGCAACCCATTGAGCGGAATTGTGAAGTTTGCGTTTTATGGCGAGAGTTCGGAAGATAATGGCGACAATAACTTATTCATAGACAATGTTGCAATTTCGGTGTGGAACGATTGCTTGCAGCCTGATAATGTTGCCGTATCGAATGTTTCCACAACAAGTGCAGACGTTACCTTTACAACACTCGGAGAGAATACTTCTTGGGAGTATGTATTGGTAGAGGGAGACCATGCAGACCTTTCGGCAGCAACACCTGTTGCCTTTACTTCTGCAAACCACTCTTTGCAAATCACAGGACTTGCCCCTCAAACAACATACTCTTTGGCTGTGAGAAGTAATTGTGGAACTTCTTATTCAGATTGGTCGGAGAGCGTTGTATTTACTACTCTTGTTGAGTTTCCGATAGTTACAACGCTTGAAGCAATTGAAGTAACTCACTCGGCGGCAACCCTTAACGGAACAGTTACAACAGGCTCTGAGGCAATTTCGGCACAAGGTTTCATGTACA
>SAMEA3663271__coassemble_536_pt1 | contig 11291 bp, 10 predicted proteins | sample SAMEA3663271__metabat2_low_PE_004 | metagenome-assembled genome bin SAMEA3663271 (sample SAMEA3663271) | pig gut metagenome | biome: pig gut; feature: pig-associated habitat; material: faeces | place: China | collected 2013
CAGTGAGCGGAGTTGAAAGCGGAGCGAAGATAGTCGTAAGCGATATGCAAGGACGTATCATTTTGACAGACACAATGGCTGCCGACACTTACGAACTATCGGTTGAGAACCTTGCAAGCGGCGTTTATTACATCAGAGTGATAGACGGAGCTTCAATACACACACAAAAGTTGATTGTAAAGTAATAATCAATCAATAAAACACTCCATAGGGCGGAACTTTCGGGTTTCGCCCTTTTTTTGTGCTGATTGCAAACCTCAAATTTGCGAGTTTTTTACTCCATCAGACAATCAACGAGCTGAACAAGTCTGAAAACAAAACTCACTTTTTGAAACATCGGCGGCTTCTCCGATTGCAAAAAGCTGAAGTTTATTGTCGAAAAGACCAAAATCTTGGCATATTTTTGTATCTTTGCATATTGATAAATTTGTAACGATTGCACAGATGATAGATATAGAAATCAAACAGTTGATTTGTGAGGCTTTCAAAGAGCAGTTCGGCATCGGTGTCGATGAGGACAAAGTTGTGCTGACCTCCACCAAAAAAGAGTTTAAGGGAGATTATACTTTTGTTGTCTTTCCTTTCATGCAGCTTTGCGGATTGAAAAATCCGGTTGAGCTTGCAAACAAGATAGGTGATTTTGTGGTTGCAAAAACTCCTTGGGTGGAGAACTTCAATGTGATAAAGGGCTTTTTGAATTTTGAAGTCTCAGACGATTATTGGAAAAGTTTTCTCAGAGATAATTACAAGAAAGATACATACGGATATAGCCCTGTGAGGGGGGATAAACCTGTGGTTATAGAGTATTCGTCGCCCAACACCAATAAGCCTTTGCACCTCGGACACATAAGAAACAACCTTTTGGGTTGGTCGGTTGCCGAAATTTTGAAAGCAAACGGCTATGCGGTCAAGAAGGTGAACCTTGTGAACGACCGAGGCATACATATCTGCAAGTCGATGTTGGCATGGAAGAAGTTTTCGGGCGGAGAAACGCCTCAAAGCAGCGGAATGAAAGGCGACCACTTGGTGGGAAAATACTATGTTGCCTTCGACAAGGCTTATAAGCAGGAGGTGTCTGACATGCTTGCCAAGGGAATGGATAAGGAAGAGGCAGAAAAGAATGCACCTATTCTTTTGGAAGCTCAGTCGATGCTCAAAAAGTGGGAGGAAAAGGACAGCGAGACTATCGCACTCTGGAAACAGATGAACGAGTGGGTGTATGAGGGATTTGATACCACATATAAGAAACTCGGAATTAACTTTGACAAGGTTTATTATGAGTCGGAGACTTATCTTTTGGGCAAAGACTTGGTGAACAAAGGCTTGGAAAGCGGTGTATTCTATCGTAGAGATGACGGCTCTGTGTGGATTGATTTGACAAAGGACGGATTGGACGAAAAGCTCCTTCTTCGCAAAGACGGAACGTCAGTTTATATGACACAAGATTTGGGAACTGCCTGCCTCAGACATGAGGACTTTGGTTCTGAAAGGTTGATTTATGTTGTGGGAAACGAACAGAACTATCACTTTGCCGTGCTTAAACTTGTGTTGGAAAAGCTCGGAATGTCGTGGGCAAAGGATTTGTATCACCTTTCGTACGGAATGGTAGAACTGCCTAACGGAAAGATGAAGTCGAGAGAGGGAACGGTGGTTGATGCCGACGATTTGATTGCACAAATGGAAGAGACTGCACGCTTGCAGACCGAAGAACACGGCAAAACTGAAGGATTTACCGCCGAGCAGGCACAAGCACTCTACTCGCAGCTTGCACTCGGAGCGTTGAAGTACTTTATTCTAAAAGTCGATCCGAAAAAGAATATGCTTTTCAATCCGGAGGAATCCATCGACTTTAATGGAAATACAGGTCCTTTCATACAATACACGCACGCAAGGATACGTTCCATACTCAGAAGAGCCGAAAGCGATGAAGCAGTAGGCAATATGGCTGATTTTGACGGCGGTTGCTCTTTGAATGACAAGGAGAAAGAGGTCTTGTGTTGCCTTCATACTTTCCCGACTGTTGTTAGTCAGGCGGCAGATACCTATTCTCCAGCGTTGATTGCCAACTTTGCTTTCGATTTGGCAAAGAGCTTCAATGCCTTCTACCAAGACACCCCCATACTCAAAGAACAAGACAGAAGCAAACGCAACATGAGACTATGCCTGACAAGTTTTGCAGGCAACACAATCAAGACAGCAATGCACTTGTTGGGAATTGACGTTCCCGAAAGAATGTAAAAAGACAATGAGCATGAATGATATGAATACTCAAAGCGAAGGTGCAAGCTCCCTTGCCTCTGTTGAAGAAGGGGGAAGCGAGTTGCTTGTCTTCAATGATGACTACCACACTTTTGATTTTGTGATTGAGTGTTTGGAAACGATCTGTCATCTGAGCAAGGCACAAGCCGTAACCTGCACCAATATCATTCACTACAAGGGGCTTTGCGTTGTCAAGCACGGAAGCTACGACAGCCTCAAACAGATGTGTCGTGAGTTGTTGCAAAAAGGACTGAAAGCCGAAGTAAGATAGGGTAAGAACAAAAAACAGAACAGAAAATATGGATTTAGTATTTATTTTGTTGATAATGATAGGCGGTATAGGCTTGCTGATATTGGAGCTGCTTGCCATACCCGGCACAACGATTGCAGGCTTGTGCGGAGTGGGACTGTTGGTCTATGGTATCTATGAAGTGTTTATGGGATACGGAACATTTTGGGGCGTTGTTGCCATATTCATTGCCCTTGTGATAAGCATAGCACTGCTTGCCTATTCGCTCAGAACAAAGACTTGGAAACGATTTTCCCTCAACAAAGAGATAGACTCAAAAGTCAATGTGATAGACAACGACATACACGTAGGCGATTGCGGAGTTGCAATCACCAGACTTGCACCTGTGGGAATGGCAGAGATAAACTCCCAACGCATAGAGGTTTATACTTCCACCTCGTATGTAGAACCGGGAACAGCCCTTGTTGTGGAGGCAGTAGAAGGCAACAAGGTGAGAGTGAGAGAACAAATCAAGAATTAAAATAACAAACAAAAAAACAATCAATCATGGCAGCAGTAGTATTTATCTGTGTATTGGCATTCGTGCTTTTGTTGGTATTCTTCTATTTGGTACCAATCAATATGTGGTTTCAATGCGTGTTGAACGGAGTGAAAATTTCGCTCATTCAACTTATCTTCATGCGTTGGAGAAAAGTTCCGCCGGCAATCATTGTGAACGCAATGGTCAATTCAAAGAAAGCAGGCTTGAATCTCAGCAGCGATTTGTTGGAGGCCCACTACCTTGCAGGCGGACACGTTCGCAGTGTGGTAAATGCTTTGATTTCGGCAGACAAGGCAAACATAGCTTTGGACTTCAATACCGCCACAGCAATCGACCTTGCAGGCAGGGACGTGTTTGATGCAGTGCAGATGTCGGTCAATCCCAAGGTGTTGGACACCCCTTCAGTTGCAGCCGTTGCAAGCAATGGTATTCAGCTGATAGTAAAAGCCCGAGTAACGGTGAGAGCAAACATACGTCAGCTTGTCGGAGGAGCAGGAGAAGAGACCATATTGGCAAGAGTTGGCGAGGGTATAGTAACAGCCATAGGTTCGGCAAAGAGCCATGCAGATGTGTTGGAAAACCCTGACTCTATCTCCAAACTTGTGCTTTCCAAAGGCTTGGATACAGGAACAGCATTCGAGATATTGTCAATCGACATTGCCGACATAGACGTGGGCAAGAACATCGGAGCTCAGTTGCAAATGGATCAAGCCAATGCCGACAAGAACATAGCACAAGCAAAAGCCGAAGAGCGTAGAGCAATGGCTATTGCAGTAGAGCAGGAAATGAAAGCAAAAGCTCAAGAGATGAGAGCAAAGGTTATCGAAGCCGAAGCCGAAGTGCCAATGGCTATGGCAGAAGCATTCAGAAACGGAAACCTCGGAATAATGGACTACTACAAGATGCAGAACATCAAAGCCGACACCGAAATGAGAGAGTCCATTGCAAAACCAAACACCGAAATAGGCAAGTAACTCATCTTTACAATAAAATTTTACGGCGGTTCGCTTCGACGAACCGCCGTTTTTGTTTTGCGAATGAGATTTTTTGTATCTTTGCCGCAAGTTTTGGCACAAGAGAAAGCCGCCAAAAGAGAAAACACAAATTTGGATTGCAGATGAAAGAGTTTACCATACGTTTGGAACGAGAAAGCGAAAGAAGAGAAGTCGAAAACCTTATCAGAGAAGCATTCTGGAATGTGTATCGCCCCGGTTGTTTGGAACACTATGTGATGCACACTTTGCGAAACGATGAGGCATTTATTCCCGAACTCAACTTCGTAATGGAAACAGAGGACGGCCTGATTGGTCAGGTAATGTGTATGAGAGCCGAGATACAGTTGGATGGAGGAGGAGTGCTGCCGATAATGACGCTCGGACCTATAGGCATTTTGCCGGCTTTTAAGCGACAAGGCTATGGCAAAGCATTATTAGACTTTGTTCTCGACAAGGCAACCGCCATGGGCTTTGGAGCAGTGTGCTTTGAGGGGAATATTGACTTTTATGGCAAGAGCGGCTTTGTGTTGGCTTCAACCTACTCTGTTCGCTATCATGGTTTTGAGGGCGATGCTCCTTTCTTTCTTTGCAAAGAATTGAAAAAAGGCTATTTGGACAACGTAAGCGGAGAATACACAACACCGAAAGGTTACTTTGTAAACGAAAGCGAGTGCGAAGAATTCGACAAACTCTTCCCGCCAAAAGAAAAACAAACCCTCCCCGGTCAGCTGTGGTAAACAAAGAACGATAACTCCTCAGAGATAAAGAACGTTGAGGCTCTGAATGTTAGAGGTGTGATTTAATCGCATAATCATTCAGCAAACAAATCATCAAGCACCACTTCGCTCTGAACAATTCCGCTGTACTTATTCTTTTTCAAGCCGTATGTGCTTATAAATGTTTGATGTATTGCCTTCTTTGTTTTGGTTGTCAAACGAAAACTCTCGGCACGCTCACGCAAGTGTTCATCGTATTGCTTGGTGATTTCAAACTCGCTTTGTGAGAACTTTATTTCACAAAGATTTATAGTTTGGTCTCTGCGGTCGATGAGTAAGTCGATCTGTGCTTTGTCGTCTTTCCAACCACAGATATCGCTTTGCACCCCGGTAATTCCCAATTTTTGTTTTATTTGTCGAATATGATGCAGACACAACTGTTCAAAAGAATATCCGCTCCACGCTCTGCGAGACGGAGAGTCAATCATGTTTTGCCAATGATGCTCATCTTGACCTCTATAACCTTTTACATAACGCAGGTGAAACAAGGTGAATAAGTCCGTCAGCTGAAAGATAGTACCTCGTTCGCTTTTGCCAAAGGCTGTGTATTGGCGAATGAAATCACAATCACACAGGTTGCGTAGTGCTTTTGTCAAGCTCCCTCCGTCTTCAATTTTGGAGGCTTTAATGATTTCTGTACGAGTTAATCCTGATGCCTTGTTTGCCAATGCTTCGATAATCTGTTTATGGAGTGCAGCCTCATTAAAGAGGGAGCGAAACAAGAAATTGTATTCCTGAGCCAGAGGGGCATTTTGGACAAAGAACAAGTTATCTATGTTTTGTGTAAGGCTTTTATCTCTTTCAAGCATTTGAAGATAAAGAGGTGTACCTCCAAGTATCATGTAACATTCGGCAATTTGGTAACGATTCCAGTGTATTCCTTGCGAGATAAGGTATTGCTCTGTCTCATATAACGAGAATGGGGCAAGATAGATGCTTCGGGTGGTCCTATTATATAATCCGCCCTTGTCAGAAAGCACGTTCTCTCTCATCCAAGTGGTAGCACTGCCGCAAACGATCAGTTTCAAACGACTATTGGTTGCACCCCATGAGTTCCAGAAGTATTCGAGGGCTTTGACAAAACGGCTCTTTTGAGTATCCATCCAAGGTAATTCGTCAAGGAATACGACAATGGGCTTGCTTCCGGCTATCGTTTCAAGGTACTCACGCAGCTGAGCAAAGGCATCAAACCAGTCTTTTGCAACGCCCCATTTGCGACCGGAATAGTACTCCAACTGACGATTGAACTCACCAAGCTGTTCTTTCTTCGTTCCCTGATAGATCCCGGTGAAATAAAAACTAAACGTGTCATTGAAATATTGCCTTATTAAGAAAGTCTTGCCAATACGACGCCTCCCATAAATTGCAATTAACTCCGGAGATTTTGACTCCATACGCTGACGCAGAATTTCTTGTTCTGCCTTTCTGCCGATGATAATATCCCTCATATCACAAATCATTTCAGTAGGCAAAAGTAAGCAAAAATGTTCGATTGTTGCTCGGTAACTCGATTATTTTACCACTTACCGAGCAAGAATCGAACGTTTTTTGAAATGTTATCAGCTCGGAAAATGAATAGCAAAGGGGATTTGAAGCTGCTTTCTTGATTGATGTACAACCGATTAGCTCAAAGGGTAATTAAAGTTCATTGCACTCAATCCAATCGGTCGGGGTATTCGTTTCATTTCTGTTTGCATGAAGCGGTGTTGTTACTTAAAAAGTTAAATAATAACTCTGTTCCATGTTTTTCGACGATAAAAATCAAGGATTTTAAGCGAAGATTTTAAGTCGATTTCGCACCTGTTTTGAGAGCAAAATGAGGCTTTTTCGGACTGAGGTTTTACCTTGCTTCAACAACATAAGGGTTTTTGCTCACTAACATGAAGTCTTTTTGAAAAAAGACGAAGTGTTAGCACACAAAAGACGAAGGATTAGTGAGCTTAAGTCTTCGTCTTTTTTCAAAAAGATGCAGTCTTATTTTGCCCACATCAACACTTACTTTGCTTAAATCAGTGCTTCTTTTGCAAATACTTGAAACCCAAATGATTGCTAAACGTTCAAATACTCGCAAAAATCGACCCCGACCTCGACCGACCCAAAAAAATCGCCGGCATTTCGGCTTAAGAGACCTCCAAATGTTAAATAATTGGCTGAAATAAAGTTAATCAGTATTGCGAAAGATGAAATGATAACAACCTTTCTCCTAACAGATAACGCATAAGAATGCTTTTGCCCCTGCAGGGCGACCATTGTATGGCACATTAACTCGGGGCGACGCTAACGCTCTGCCCCGAGCTAAGTGCTTTTGGACTTTCAGCCCGAAAATTATGGAATTGTTACCTCTGCTTTTCACTCAATGGTTTTTCTCAAGAACTTGTATTTGCCATAGTCCGAAGCTATCTGAGGACTATCAACGATGATGATTTGGCTACAAATTTGTTATAAAAGCATAAAAAGGAAGCCTTTATCATGCTTATTCTGAAAAATGTTAATACCTTTGCATTGAACTTAAATACAATTACAATGGACGATTTGAATCGATTAAAGGTTGTATTGGTTGAACAGAAGAAAACGGGCAAATGGCTTGCAGAGCAACTGGGCGTTAGCGTTACCACTACAAGCCGATGGTGTTCAAACGCTTCACAACCGGACCTTCAAACACTTAACAAGATAGCAAAACTTCTTCATGTCAATATGAAGGACTTGTTGGCAGATTAAATAATATCGAATTTAATAACCTCCGAGAAATGACACAAGAGAATGCTGATATACAGCCACAGGCTGAACCACATATCGTGAAGTCGCATGACATTCATATTGATGCGGACTATGCGGATTGGATTGCGGACATCAAGAGTCGCTATCGTTCTGCACAGGTAAAGGCTGCTGTCAAGGTTAATGCTGAGAAACTTCTGTTCAACTGGCAACTTGGTCGCGACTTGGTGCAGAAGAAAGCCGAAGAACGCTGGGGAGCTGGAGTTGTTGAACAAGTAAGTTTGGATTTGAAGCGAGAGTTTCCTGATGCTGATGGATTCTCCACTTCCAATCTGTGGTACATGAAAAAGTGGTATCTGTTCTATGCTGACGGTGATGCAGAGGAAAAACTCCAACGGGCTGTTGGAGAATTGCAGTCATCTGTTAATCAAGCCGTAATAAAACTCCAACAATCTGTTGGAGAAATACAGCACCTCGTTTCAAAAACCAATAACGAAATAGGAATGGCATTTCCGCAACCATTTGCACTTGTTCCTTGGGGGCATCATGTTGATATCATAACGAAATGTAAATCCATAGATGAAGCATTATTCTATGTTGGTAAAACCATTGAGCAAGGATTAAGTCGTAATTCTCTTGCTAATTGCATCAAGGCAAACCTCTATGAGCATCAAGGTAAGATTGTCAATAACTTTAGCAATCATCTGCCGGCATTGCAAAGCAAACTTGTTCAGGAGGTTCTGAAAGAGAACTATGATTTTGGCTTTGCCACGGTTGAGCATGAGATTTATGACGAGGCTGAACTGGAAGAAGCTCTTACGAAGAATGTTACTGACCTTTTGTTGGAATTAGGAACAGGTTTTGCCTTTCTTGGCAGACAGAAGGAGCTTGTTGTGGGAGGTCGTTCACGCAAGATAGACTTGTTGTTTTACCACATCCGTCTGCGTTGTTACATCGTCTGCGAACTGAAAGCCAAACCATTTGAACCAGAGTTTGCCGGCAAGTTGAACTATTACGTGAATGCCGTTGATGAATTGTTAAAGACCGATGATGAAAACCCGACAATCGGCTTGCTTGTTTGCTCCGATATGGATAAGATAGATGTCCAATGGTCATTCAAAGGTATTTCTACTCCAATGGGTGTAGCAACATATAACAACATCAGAATCAAAGATGCCTTGCCAAGTCAAGAACTCTTGGCTGAGCGTGTGCGTCTCTTGCAAAAGGAGTTGCAGGAGACAAAACGCTTGATGGGCAGGGTAGATAATATTGAGAACAAAGAAAGTGGAAGAAATAGCACCAACAACCATTGAATGAGTTGAAGCAAATCAAGAACTAATAGAAAAATTAGGGACAGGTACGGAAGACATTATCACCAAATGTAGAGAATATGGATTAAGAACTCCGGAGTTCCACCAAGACGAAGATTTTAGGGTGATTATTTGGAGAGAACAACATGAAAATGATCAAAGGCGTTCCGAAATGATCCAAAGCGATCCAAGGTTGTTCCAAAAGAACAAGATGAACTTTTGCAGATAATAAAGGAAGTTCCGTCAATTTCAAGAGCCGCTCTTTCAAAAAAGTTAAATATTAGCGAACCTCAAGTCAGAAAGATAATAGACCGATTAAAGGAAGATGGTGTATTAACGCGGCAAGGTGGAAATTCGGGAAGTTGGATTGTGAATAATGAGTAATCATCAGTGATGTTGCTCTGACTTCTCAAATTTTCAATCAGAGACAAGAAAGAATATGGCAAAAAACAAGCGAGCGGTCTGCTTGTTGTCAGACCGCTCGCTTTGGTTGAGGTTAATCGGTGTTGATTGAAGGGTGTCAGCTTTGCAAACCTGCTATTTGCATATTTGCGAGCTTGATTGGTGTGTCGTTCATCTCCTTGCGGGTGGTAACGTTCTGTCGATATTTCAAGAATTTGCGGGTGATGGTTTCGGGTGTTACTTCATCTATCGTATTGACTGCTTTTGCAGCAATGGCAGGGTAGAAGATGCCCAACTCTTTAAGCCTCACACTCTCGCCGTTCTTTGCGTGCTTTACGATGTGGTATTGCAACTGTTCGATAACCAACCGGACTTCACCTCTTGCAAGGGTGGTGGCTTGGGTTATCTCTTCGCAAAGGTCTTTCTCTTCTATCATTTGCGAACGCTTGATGCGAGCTTGAAATTTCTCTCCCGGGTTGCTGCCTACGGAGACCATTCTTTTGATTTTTACATATTGTATTGCCATTCTTTTGATTTTTTTTTGTGGTTAAAAAATACTGTTTACTACATTTGAAAACTTCTGATTGTTGCAACGTTTCGTGGTTTTCGCTTGCAAAGATACAGCACAAATACATACCTTCCAAGTGGGTGAAACAACTTGGAACAACTTGGAACAACTTGCAACAAGTTTGTGTAAATTGTTGCGATAAATTGCCGCAATAAAAATCAGAAAATTCTCTTTGATAAACCTCACCAAAGGTGCTTTGTAGGTCGAATAATCACCGCTTTGACCACAGAAGAGTGTCAGAGGAGATGACAATTAGTTGTCGTGCAAGTATTCGCTAAGGTCTTGTTTGAGTTTCTTTTTGGAGTCGCCCAACACAAGGAGTGCAATCGTTCCCCATAGCGGAGAGATGACCCAAAAGAGTGCAATCCAGCCTATGGTGCTGCGTCCTCGTTTCTTTGCCATTTTGGCAGAGAGCAAGATGTACAGACACAAAAGAACCGTCAGAACGACAAGTAACAATATTAGAGACAATGTTGCAGATAAGGTGTCCTCATTCATAAAAATCGAATTAAACAATATAGATTTGATTGATAGGTGCAAAGTTACAACCTTTTTTCGTAAATGCGGCAAGTGCAGGGCGATAAGCACAAGATAACTAATTTGCTATGAACCTATTTCTGTTCTCTTATTAGTCTATTTTCTAAAATTATGCGTAAAACGGCATTTTGGGTAATTTGAGCATCCCCAGAAACTGCCATATCTTCCTTTTTTTACCACAAGGTTTCCGCCACACTTCGGACATTTGCCGTTCTCTATGCTTTGCTGAATAGTCTGTATATTACGAATGTGTCTTTCTCTACTTCCCTCTGTGGTAATGTTTGCAGAAGAAATCTTGCTCACAATTCTTTGTATATCTTCCGGCGATATACAAGGTGTTCTATACGACTTGATGACGGAACGTAAGTTATGCCAATTTATCACTATGTGGTTATGTGTGCTTATGCGAAGTTCCGCACTATCTGAAAATACCACAATGGGGATAATGGCAAAATCACCGACCTCTTTCAATATCGCTTTAACGGCTCTCGCATGGGCGGCATTCTGAAGGATAGGGTTTCTGAATTTATGTTGTTTGCTTGACCAACGTCCAAACCTCTTTGTGCCAAGCAGACTTTGTTTCCACTCTTCTGAGTTCTCATGTCCGAATATCCACCCTTTATAATTCTTGGTTTCGATTACAAAGATTCCATAAGGCGATACCACAATATGGTCTATCTGAGTTGTACTATCATAATTTGTAGGCAATAATATATCATTAAGAGTGATGTAGTCTTTCGGAAGTCTATTAAGCTTTTGTGCTACACGCTTTTCTCCTAACTTACCGATATTTCGGGGCGAAGATTTCCAAATTTTCAATACCACGAATAGGATAGATGTAAAGATAAGTATGAAGATAATGATCATTGCAGAACTCATTCCATTTGCAAGGAGTGTCAGTCCCAAAAGACACACCAAAACGAGTACATTTCTTTTCA
>SAMEA3663271__coassemble_566_pt1 | contig 10815 bp, 13 predicted proteins | sample SAMEA3663271__metabat2_low_PE_004 | metagenome-assembled genome bin SAMEA3663271 (sample SAMEA3663271) | pig gut metagenome | biome: pig gut; feature: pig-associated habitat; material: faeces | place: China | collected 2013
CAAATGACAGACAGCTTACTCTATTCTAAAGTATATTCATCGAACTCACGTTAATTAAATAATAAATGTCATGCCAATAGGAACGGTAACAATTATTGGACTAATATTGGGGGCCGCTGGAACTGTTTTGACAACTATAGGGGGCGCACAGGACCAAGACAAAGCAAGAAAAAATAACAATAAATAAACAAATAAATAAATTATGAATGTAAGAAGAGATTCTCAAATACTGGTTGCAAGAACGGGAGTATTCTTTGCAAATTGCGATGGTGAGTATGATAAACTTGAAGATAAGTTTATATCAGAGTTCATCTTACAAATGATTAAAGATGGTATTGAGATAGAAGATTCTTTGAAAGAGTTGATTGACATAAAGAGTGAAAAATGCACAATAGATGATGTTATCAATTCTACAAAAGAACTTTTAAATCAAGTAAATGCAGGTGAAAGACAGCAAGTTGTTGATATGTTGAAAGATTTCATTGAAAAAGTTATCAACGCAGACGGAGTTGTTCATCCAAATGAAGAGAAATACTTCAATCAGTGGAAATCTGAATTTTGTAAGTAGATTCTTATAACCCAAAATTAAGAAAGTTATGGAGATAACATACGAAGTAATTGAAAAAAGCACAACCCAAGAACATGAATCTTATGGTTGTTATACTCAATGTTACATAAACTCAGATTGTGGTAGTGATTACGGTTGTTAATAGTTGATGTTTTTAAACTAAATAACTTAATTATGGAAATAACATACGAAGTAATCGAACAAAAAACACAAGATGAACGTGTAAATGTTTGGGGTTGTTTTGCTCATTGTGAGGAAAATAATGATTGCGGAGCAGATCATTGGTGTTGTGAGAGAATAAAAAGTGCTTAATACACCTATTAAAAGGGGGCTATCAAGATATGGGTAGTCCCCTTTAGTATTTTTTTTTTGAAGAAACAGAAGAAAAACAATGTCTGAAAAGAGAAAAACAATAGATTTAGATACTAAATATAGCCTTCCAAAGGAGTATCACATTATTGATTTCAAAGATAAAATTTTGATAGTTGCACCTGAATGTTTCAACTATATTGTTTTGAACAATAAAATTCAAAAAGCAATTTATCTATCATTGTATAATTCGACAATACAAGAGGTTTTAGATAAGTTTAAGGGAGAAGAAAACAATGTAAAAGTTGTCATAACTCAGATTGAAGCAAAGAGTTTTGTAGAAAATCCTTTGGAAAAATCACAAGGAGGCTTGCAAATGCACTTGTTCCTAACGAATAAGTGCAATTTACGTTGTCGCCATTGTTATATGTTTAGCGGAGAGTCTTACAAAAACGAACTTTCAGAGAAAGAAATCAAAGATTTGTTGCTTGGGTTCAAAGAAAACCAAGGTAAATACTTGATATTATCCGGAGGAGAAGTTGCTACAAGAAACGATTTCTTTGATATAATTGAGTATGCTCATGCCATAGGCTTAGAAGTGTCGATAATGACAAACGGAACTCTTTGGACAGATGAAATGATAGATAGAGCAACAAAATTTCTTTCGGGAGTGCAAGTAAGTATTGACGGATATAATAAGGAAGAATACGAAAAGGTTAGAGGAAAAGGACAATTTGAAAAAGCAATGCATTGTGTGGATAGATTTGTAACAAACAATATTCGCACAACTGTTGCAATCACTCCATGGCCAGAAGCGTCTTTATCAGAAAAAATTGAAGAATATCTGAATTTTGAAAAGGGTCTGAAAGAGAAATATAAGGATTACCCTATCTTTGTCAAATATACTGCCGATATTATGGAGGGTAGAGAATTAGAACTTTCGCAAGAAGAGGTTAAAACCTACAAAAAAACAATGCTCCAAATTGCTGACGGACTCAATCCAAAGAAACGACACAATATAATGCACACTCGTTTCAAAGAAAAAATACTTTCAGACAATTGGTGTACTTATGGACATTTGACAATTAGTGCAGAGGGAGATGTTTTCTTTTGCGGAAAGATACAAGTTTTAAAACCTTACGGAAATATCAGAGAAATAAGTATTGAAGATATAATGAAAGCTGCTCAAAAAGCAAGAAGTTTATCTAAAATCCAACACATAACACCTTGCAACAAATGTGCATTGAAGTATATTTGCGGAGGAGATTGCAGAATAAAGTTTGTTAAAGAATATGCTGATTGCAAAAGTATTTGTAATCAAAGCAATGATTCTGTATTTTCAAGAACTTGCACTAATGAATTGAAGAGTGAGTATTATCAAATAATGATTGATATAAATCACTTATTGTATAGTTAAATTGTTACTGAGTTAAAAGTTGAAAGATTGAAAGCTCTGATAATCAAGAATGTTATGTATATATCTTGAAATCGAAGAGCAAAAAGTAAACGCCAAAACGCTGAAACTACCACTTGCAGATACTCCTTGGGAACGTATTTCATAACAATCACAACCGTAAAAGGCAAGCTGAACAAAAAGTTTGTAGTTCAATAAAGATGAGTTGAACATTTGGCAAACCATTTGCAAAACAGATAATTACAAAACGGCGTTTCGACATTAGCGAAACGCCGTTTTATTTTTCTGAAAGGGCGTTTTGTCAGAATAGATCGGCGTTTCATTTTCCAAATTGGCATTTTGGTTTTTATCTTCTTGATTGTTACACAGCGAAATAGGATTACCAAAAAATTTTTTTGTTGGTAATAGTATTACCAGCCTTATGGTAATACCATTACCTTCCCATGGTAATACAATTACCACGCCGAAAAAATACCATTACCACGTCGTGGTAATCGGATTACCAAGCTGAAAAAATTTTTGGTAATACTATTACCAAATGGCGGAAAGGCGTTTTGTCAAAGATAATCAGCGTTTTATGCTGCTTGTTTGGCGAGGTTAAATTGTCGCCTTGTCGTTTGGGCTTCGGTAGTCGCTTTCTTCCCACTGATATTTAGCGGTTTCGGGAACAAAAAATTTGCCTATGCGGTAGTCGATATTGGCTTTGTGTGCCTGAGAGAGCTGATAGCGGCGAGGAATGCGGTAGAGTTTGCCGTCTTTGAGCAGTCTTGCTCCGGTTTGGTGAAATCTGAATGGAACGTTTGCCGCCACACATTGTTCTCTCAGGTCGAGAATCCAGTCGAAATTGCACACTCTTGCCTGCAATCCGCTCTCTCCTCCGGTGGCAACTTCCTCAATGTCGCTGTCAATGTAGGCCCTTATGTCGATATGTTCGAGAAGGGGTGAGGCGATTATGCTTTTGTGTTTTATGGGAAGGGCTTTGAATATCGGAAGTCGGTAGTCTGCCATTTGTTGATTTTCGACTGTGCAGCCCACAAGCACATTGTCGTATCCTTCGTTCCAATCGTCGGGAATGCACTGCATGAAACGGTCGATGCGTTTGGTAAAGAAGTAAAACCAAAGGTCGTTTCTTTGGCGTATCATCTGCCAACACTCTTTTCTCCAAGGGTCGGCGTCTTGCAGGAGGAAGTCTGAGGTGAAACAGGTGAAGACTATTTTTCCGCTTTCGATTTTCCACGATTTGTCTCTCTTGCGTTTTATCGGCAGATTGAAGGCTGCCGTTTTGCGGGCGATGTTTGAAGCTGTCTGTGTGCCGTACATGCTGTCTTGTCGATAGACATAGCAGTGCAAACAGCCCGGGCTGATTTTCGTACAGCCGTGCCACGGATTCCAATCGGCATATATCTCCCATTTTTCGGACATTTGCTGTGGTGTTTTGTCTTTTGTCAAATCAAAAAAGCGGCAATTTGAGCTTGCAAATCGCCGCTTTTGTGTCTTGTGTTCAAATGTTGGTTATTGGTTCTCCGATTTCTTTTTGTTCAAAAGGGTTTTTGGTGCATCAGATGAGGCTGATAAGGACGAAAGCCCAGTGAGCCACAATTCCTGCAACAAATCCTCCGATTGTGTGGGCGAGAATGGCTTTTGAAATGAGCTTTCTGTATCCCAACGAATCCAACATTGCGGTGTGTGTAGAGAGAAATCCGCTCCAACACATTCCCATTGCGGTACAAACAGCTATTGCATTTCCGTCTATAAATCCTTCGGCTGCAAACTTTGGAATAAGACTCAAGGCAGCACCCACGGCTCCGAGAGAGGTGATTGGGAAAGACACCAATTCGGCATGAGTAAATCCGAACAACCATTCGAAGACTATGCTGATTTTGTTTGCAAGATATGGCAACAAAGCCACACCTTCGTATGCTGCTCCCGTATATTCTCCGCTTTTTGAGGTCCCGAAAGTGAGCATCATGACGAAAGTCGAAATCACAAGCACTCCCGGAATGATTGCAACGCCGATTGATACTCCGCTTTTGCCTCCGTCCAACACCGAATTCAAAATCCTCATGAAGATGTTGCCTTCACTCTTGAAAGAAATGTTCTCTTCATTTCCTTCGGCATTCACAGCTTCTTTCATTTCGGGGTAAGCCTTTATTGTAAAACGTTGCATCAGACGAGTCGAAACAATACAACCGCCCACCGCTCCGATAAGTCCTATCAAAGCTCCTGAGCCATAACCCAAGCCTGTCATGAAAACTATCACTATCAAGCCCATTCCGAATGCCGTTCCGAAGTTGGTGAGCGACACAAGCTGGTATTTCTTGAAGTATTGGCTGAAATTTTTGTCGTTTGCCAAACTTATGATTGCAGGATTGTCGGAAAGAAAGGTCAAGACGCCGCCCAAAGCTGCCACTCCGGGAAGGTTGAACAGCGGTTTCATCAAAGGACGCAATATCTGCTCCAACAATCTCACCACTCCGAACTCTGTGAGCAGCTTACTTAGCGCTCCCGAAAGCACGGTTATCGCCATGAGGTAGAAAACGGTGTTCATCAAAAGGTCGTATGCCGTTTTCATTATGGTGTTGAGCATATTTGCCAATCCCATTCTGTGAGCCAAATAGCCGAATATGGCAAAGAAGACAACAAGGAAGCACAAGGCTTCGATGCTTCTTCGTGTCAAAAAACTTAATTGTTTGAATTTCATATTTGTTTGTCGTTTTGTTCTATCTGTTTATCGCTTGCATTTTCCAAGTCAGTCCCATGTTGAAATAGAGCTTTGAAGGCGTTTGGTTGTTTGAGTAAAGGTAGGCATGAAGCCTCACATCGTTCTTTCCTCTCAAAGGGAAGAACTCGCAACCTGCACCATAAAATCCGTATTCTGTTCCCGGGCTTACACAATAGTCCCAATGGTAAAAATTGTTTGAGGGAACAGGACTTTGAGCCTTGTTCATGTCATATCCTCCCTTGACGAACACTCTCCATTTGTCGCCGATTGAGGCTTTGAGGTTGGCAATCAATGAAAAATCATCAAAAAAGCCCTCCTGCTTTTCGTGATAGCGGTTGATGTAATCTAACTCCAACACAAAGCAATCAAAAGAGAATTGGTTTCCCAAGGCGATATAGTTGATAAAGTCGCCTTTTCGCTGCTCTATCATATTGAGAGAGTAAATCGTTTTGAACCAATTGAAGTCGCCGTTCCACAAAAGGTTGTAAGAATACAGACTTCCGAGCGAAGAAGAGGCAAAAGGAGAGTTTGCAACTTGGAATTGGAGAGTGTTTCTGCCCGCATTGTCTCTGAAACCAAGGTTTATGCCAAGTTCATAGCAGGGAATGTTGTTGCAAAAGTCCGAAAGAAAATAGCAATCTATCGGAGCATAGTCGTATTCAAACGTTCCTATTGCCACAACCTGCTTTCCGGCAGAAACAAAGAAGTTATTGTCGATGTCATACTTCAAATAAATCCAGTCGGTCGCATCAAGCATATCGTAAGTCGAGATTGGCTTGTTCAGTCTCTGCCTCAAATGATATTCCAACTTGGAATTGATTTTGCCATCGAGTATTAAGTTGAGATTTTTTCCCGAAAAACCACTCTGAGTGCTGTTCTTGTCCGATTGACAATTAAAGTCTGCCCTTGCATCAAAGCGTAAGGACATTTCTTCTTGCTGACTTAATGCGGTCAGAGTTGAAACCGCTGCCACAAATAGGCATAAAAGGGTCTTTTTTACCATAAAAATTTGTAATAATTCAACATAATTTGAGAGGACAAAGGTAAGAAAAAACTGCCATAAGACAAGGTCGGAACATTTCAAGGAGAGAAAAATCATCTTTGTTCGGCTTTCGCTCTCTCTTCGAAAGGAAGTATGTATGTTTGTTAAGGTTGTGATTTATAACGATATGCAGAGTTGCTTTCTTGAATAAGAGTTTCAAAATAATGTTTACCTTTGCCGCAAAAATGTTTTGAAGAATGAGTGAAATTGTTTTGGAAACTCGGCGACTTGTGTTGAGAGCTTGGAGAATTGAAGATGCAAAAAGTCTGTTCCGCTATGCGAAAGAGCCGCTAATAGGGGAGAGGGCAGGTTGGCAGGCTCACCAATCAGAGGAAGAAAGCAGGGAAATAATTCGTACTGTCTTTGCCTGCCCCGAAATATACGCCATGGTGTTGAAAGAAACTCGTGAACCGATTGGTTGTGTGGGCTTGTTGTTGCAGCAGGGACACCTTCCGATGAACCAAAACGAAGCCGAGATTGGTTATTGGCTTGCAAAACCATATTGGAACAAAGGCTTGACAACCGAAGCCGCCAAACGACTGATTTGCCACGCCTTTTGCGATTTGTCTTTGGAGAGATTGTGGGCTTGTGTCTTTGAGGGCAATGCTCAATCGCTTGCAGTACTCAAAAAATGCGGCTTTGTGCTTCATCATTGTGCCGACAAAGAGCAAACCCAATCGGGAAAGGCCGAAGTGTATCTTCACTTGGAGGCAGCTTCTTTTCAAGACAAGTAACGTATAGTGCAAAAAAAAGAATTGATAGTGCAAAAAGAAAGAGGGGACGACCGTTTTGCCGTTCCCTCTTTTGATGTTATCCCATCAGGATTCGAACCTGAGATAAGAGAGCCAGAATCTCTTGTGTTACCGCTACACTATGGGACATCGTATCTTACAAATACACCTTGCTAACGTTTGTTTGCGATTTTTATTTCACACTGAGGTGTAATTATTTTGTTTTTTAACTTTTGTTGATCTTTTAATTGTGCTTCCAATTCCTTGATTGAGGAGCCTCTTGTTCTCATTCGGTTCTCGCTAATGCCCTGCGAAACAAGATAATTCATGATTGCATCGGCACGTTTCTTCGATATTTCGTTGTCTTTTCTGACGTTTAACCCTTCCGTTGCAATTCTTCCTATAATATCCACGTTGATTTGGGGATATTCGTTCAGCGTTTTGACAATTTCATCGAGTGCATAGTAGCATTCTTTCATCAAAATAATTTCTCCTTGTTCGTTTTCGTCAAAGTACAACTCGCCATTGAGAGGAATGTTTGAGCCGGGTTTGATTTGCACAAGTCGTGCGGTCAAGACAGAGTCTTTTGCCGCTGCTTGTTGATAGGTTATCGTTTTGTTGAAACGAAAGTATCCTTCCTTGCCAAGGCTTACGTTGTAGCTGCGCTCGGGAAGCAGTTTGATTTTTACAGCACCTGCGTCTTTCTTTTCAATGACCGTTCTGCCGGTTTCTATTTCCTTTACGTAGATGTCGGCAGTTGTTCTCTGAGCTGCAAGACTATCCATAGGGTGTATGTACAATGGTGCAAAATCTGTCCATACCTCGCAGGTGATTGTGTGTCCCAATCCTCCGTCTGTAAGATTATCCAAAACAATCACATAACTCTCGCCCGCCTTTACGTCAATGTATTTGCCGTATGCAACATCGGAGGACTTGTTTATATGAGCCATCGTACCTTTGAGGGACAATCCTGTCTTGCCCTGAACATCCGAACTGCACACAGACTGAACGCTTCTTACGGGTTTTACTCTGTTTTTTTCAACTCGGTTACAAAAGTACTTGTCTGTGTATTTATAGACCAAGAAATCATAATCGTCTGTTGCAGCTTTTGGTTTTATGTCAATCAATAACTTTCCGTCGTAAGGAATGTCAAAACTATACCAAATGGAATTGTGTTCCTGCTCAAAAACATTTTTTGTCTGTGCATCTCTATGAACTTCGTTCACATAGCCCGGACCTTGCAGCGGTTCGGTAGGACCGTATGGAACGTCAGCTTGCAACTTTACTGCAAAAAAACAGTCGGAACATCTCTCGGGAAGAGCAATTTCCACCGGAGCTGTTGGTTTCGGAGCAGGCTTTTTCTTTTTCTTTTTGCTGTTTTGAGCAACTAAACCAAAACATAACAACACTGCCATTGCGAATAATACCGTTTTTTTCATAACTTCCAAGGTTTGATTTGAAAAACTCCGACAAAGGTACGGATAAGTTTGCACATAACCAAATTTATTATTGTTTTTTTATTGAAAGACTTGATTTGTGTCCTGCAAGTCTTGCAATCAAAAGACAGACAACAAGCCGAAAAGTTCATATCATGTGCAATCGTTCCAAAAAAATCGCCGTTTTCTCACAAAGAAACGCCACTTTTTTCAAAAAAAACGGCGTTTCTTCGGAAAAAAACGGCGATTTTTTCGGAGAAAACGAAGACTTTGAAAATCAATCATTTGTAAAGGCTGATTTCTTGCTTGAAAATCCCTCGGATAACTCGCCGTTTCAGCAAAATAACTCGGCGTTTTATTTTGCCAAAACGCCGTTTTATTTCAGCAAAACGGCGTTTTGTGAGAGAAAAAGACACCATGTCTGAAAAAAAACGTATATTTGCAAACTCGAAGCGAGAAAGTAACAATATTCAAATATAATATCAAGATGAAAAAAGGATGTAAATACGGAACTCACCGTGTAATTGAGCCAAAGGGTGTGTTGCCACAACCTGCAAACAAGATTGATAACAACATGGATGAAATCTATGACAATGAAATCCTTATCGATGTACAAACTTTAAACATAGACTCCGCATCATTTACTCAAATTGAGGAGCAGGCAAAGGGAGACAAGGCAGAAATTGCCAAGATTATGATGAGCATTGTCGAGAAACAAGGAAAGCATCGTAACCCTGTAACAGGTTCGGGCGGTATGTTGCTCGGAACTGTCGAGAAAATAGGAGATGCTTTGATTGGAAAAACCGATTTGAAGGTCGGCGACAAAATCGCAACCTTGGTTTCGTTGTCTCTTACTCCGCTAAGAATTGACAAAATCAAAGACATACGTCCGGAGATTGACCAAGTGGACATAGATGGTAAAGCTATATTGTTTGAAAGCGGTATTTATGCAAAGATTCCTTCAGACTTGCCTGAAAATCTTGCATTGAGCGCCCTCGATGTTGCAGGAGCTCCTGCTCAAACTGCCAAATTGGTTAAACCGGGCGACACCGTGGTTATCATAGGAGCCGGCGGAAAATCCGGAATGCTCTGCTGCTATGAAGCAAAGAAGAGAGCAGGTGTTACAGGTAAGGTTATAGGAATATGCCACAGCGAAAAATCTACCAAAAGAATGGAAGAGCTTGGTTTTTGCGACGTTGTGTTCTCTGCAGACGCAACTCAGCCTGTTCCTGTCATGAAGAAAATCGAAGAATTGACCAACGGACAAATGGCAGATATTTGTATCAACAATGTAAACATTCCTGATACTGAAATGACTTCAATACTTGTAACCAAGAATACGGGAATTGTTTACTTCTTCTCAATGGCTACTTCCTTCACAAAGGCAGCTCTCGGAGCAGAAGGCGTCGGAAGCGATGTTACAATGATAGTCGGCAACGGTTATACAAAGGGACACGCAGAAATTACCCTTCAAGAATTGAGAGAGTGTGAGAAATTGAGAAAAATCTTCACCGAATTGTACGCATAATAGACACTTCTGATAAATCAAAACAAAGAGCGGCGGATTTCCTTGGTTGAAGTCCGCCGCGTTTTTGTATGAATGATGAAGAAAATTTTGGTTTGTATTACCTTAATTGCCCTATTTGATTTGTGTTTTGGACCAAAGCCGCTTTAACGATAGGCAGGCAGAGTGTCCAAAAAAGCATATTCTCCGTCTTTGTACTCTATAAGATATGTGGTGAGGCTGTTGGTTATCATGATATAAGGAGCCTGAATGGCAAAGTTGTAAGATACGACCTGATCTACGGTCTGTTGAGTCAACTTTACTTCCTTTCGCTTGCACTCGATAAGTAAAAAAGGTTTCAAAGCCTTGTCGTACACAAGTATATCGAAACGTCTTGTCATCGAGTTGAGGTTTATCTGCCCCTCGACGGCAATGGCACTTTTGGGATAGCCAAACTGCTTGGTCAAAACATTGATACAATATTGTCGAACTTGCTCTTCGGGAGTAAGTTCGACATATTGTTTTCTTATAGGGTCAAATACTTTCATCTAATCTTCGCTTTCTGCACCGGCATTGTTGCTTCCGCTTCCGTCGTCCAAGCGTTTGGCACTCTTGACAGCCCTCTTGTTCACGTCGTTGTTGCCAAATCGGTAGCTGAAGTTGAGAGTGATAGCTCTTCTGTAAGGTCTTCCTATTTGGAACGAGATATAATCGTCGGTTATTGTAGTACTCTTACGCTTCATTGTGCGGAATATATCAGAGTAACGAAGAGATAGTGAGGCTTTCTTGTTAAGAGCTTTCTTGATTGCAAGGTCGGTAAAGAAGAAATAGTCTTGCTCTCCCTGAATTGTTCGTCTCGGAGCAGAGTATTGAGCAGATAGTTGAATTGTCCACGATTGTGGCAAATTCATTGTAGAGTTCAATTTGGCATCCCAGTTGAAAGAGTTGATTTCTGTCTCATTCACCAAAGTGGCATCAGCATAACTTCCAAAGAAATTCATATTCAGATTGACTTTCCACCATTTTGTTATCTCTTGGTCAATAATCAGTTCGATACCATAGTTGGAACTTTTGTCAATGTTGAGACTT
>SAMEA3663271__coassemble_1090_pt1 | contig 7281 bp, 2 predicted proteins | sample SAMEA3663271__metabat2_low_PE_004 | metagenome-assembled genome bin SAMEA3663271 (sample SAMEA3663271) | pig gut metagenome | biome: pig gut; feature: pig-associated habitat; material: faeces | place: China | collected 2013
CAGTGAGCGGAGTTGAAAGCGGAGCGAAGATAGTCGTAAGCGATATGCAAGGACGCATCATTCTAAGCGATGACATGACGAGCGAAACTTACGAATTGTCAGTTGCAAACATGACAAGCGGCGTTTATTACATCAGAGTGATAGACGGAGCTTCAATACACACACAAAAGTTGATTGTTGAGTAAGCAATTAATAAATAGAATTTCTTCAATTAAGGGGCGAAACTTTCGGGTTTCACCCCTTTTTTTGTGCAATTTGCAAAAAAGCATAAACCGCAAGAGTTGCCTCCTTGCAGATAGTTGATTTTCAAACTCTTCATTTTGTTCCGAATAGAACGGCATTTTGACATTAACGAAACGCCGTTCTATTTTCGCAAAACGGCGTTTCGTCCGAATAAATCGGCGTTTTGCTTTGAGAGACTTCAACAAGTGCAAAATCGAGTTTTGAAACAGTGGTTGTTGCTTGGGGATTTGTCATTTGTCGCTTGATTTTTTTCTTTTCTTTTTTTTGGTAATGTGCCGAGCACCGGGGTAATTGTAAAATTTAATACTCCTTATAAATCAACAAACTACGCTTTCAAGCAAAAAGTGTGCCAAAAAACAATAAAAGAAATGTAGTTTTATTATCATTTGAACTTTCTTTCGGAAAATTTGGTTGTTTGACAAAAGTTTTATATCTTTGAAGCGTCAAAACGATTATTCACAAAAACATTCAGAGGCTATGAAAAGATTATTTTCTTTAATTGCTTTGTTGCTGTTTTTCGCAACTCAGCTGTCGGCACAAATCACAATAACCGTCGGAGACGAAAACTCGGGACTTATAGGTTATTGTCTGTTGTATCCCGGATACTCAAACAGTCTTTGTGAAGTGGTGTATCTTTCGAGCGAACTGCTCCCGGGAGAGATTAGCTCGATTTCCTATCAGTACGGAAGCTCAACATCGTTTATCGACCCCAACCCTCATATTTATATGGCGGAGGTTTCGCGAACTTCATTCTCAAATATTTACGATTGGGAGACGGAAGCCATGACGGAAGTCTATTCGGGAGGAAGCATAACCTACAATCAGGGTTGGAATACGATAGAACTTACAACTCCTTTTTTCTATTCGGGAAACGGAAACCTTGTTGTGGTTTACAAAAGTCACATGGAAACACTTCCCGAATGGTCATGGTGGATGTTCAATGTCGATCAAACGTCTGATTTTCAAATGCTGATGAATTATGACAACAACTATTCGCCTTTGGGAGTTGTGCCTGACGGAACGTCGGGTCATTATGGTATGTCTATGAGCAGACCAAATACAAAATTTACCATAAACTTGGAAGAGAGCTTTTGTCTTCCTCTCAGAAGTGCAACGGTCAGCAGTCTCAGTCCAAACCAAGCTACAATATCGTGGAACAGGTTTGATGCTCAGTCTTCAACCTTTGGTTTGGAATACAAACCTGCGGAAAGTGATGATTGGATTTTTGAAAGCAGTTCGATTACCGACACTTTTTATGTTTTGTCAGACCTTTCCTCTTTGACCGATTATGATTTCAGAGTTTATACTGTTTGTTCGGAGAACATAAGCAGCTATTGCGTCGGAGAGTTCTCAACTTTTGCTTCGGAGGAAGATTGTTTTCCCATTCCTCACAAGGAGACTTTCAATGACGAAGACGAACTTACCAATTGGAGAATGTTGCAAGGAGGAGAGAATGCCTGGTACGTAGGTGATGCGGATAACATTGATGTAGATGCGCTTGGCAATCCTGTTTCGGGAGGCAGCCTTTATATCAGCAGCACTAACGGAGATGATGCAAGCTATGACAACACTGTCGAATGTATAAGCTATGCTTACACTTATGTGTCTTTGCAGGCAGGTAACGAGTACGGATTGCAATTTGCATGGAAGGGTGGCGATGATGTCTTTGGCAACAATCGTTATCGTGATTACTTGTCGGTATATTTACTTCCCGAAGATTATGAATTAAGAACCAATTCTTTGCCAAACGCAGGAGTTGTATTGGCATCAAGTCTTGGAGGTGCAAGTTCTTGGCAGCAGAAAAGTATGTATATTTCCGACCGACCGACAGGTGTTTACAAACTTGTGTTTGCGTGGTATAACAATAACAATGGTTACGGCTCTGTTGCAGCAGAGGTAGATGACGTTTACTTTACCGACCTCGGCTGCAAGGTTGTGGATTCTATCAGGGTTGCGTGGACAAACGAAATAGAGAGTGTGAGTGCAGAGGTGAGTGTGTTCAGCAACAACAACGATGTGTCCTATCTGTTGGAATACAAAACGGAAGAAGATGCCGAGTGGAATAGTGTAAACAGCATGAGTCCGATGATAATCAATAACTTGATGCACAACACTAAGTATTATTTCAGGGCAACTCCGATTTGCGACAACTCAGAATACTCCATTCTTTCGCAGGAGTGGTTCTTCATTTCTCCGTGTCAGTATGCTGAAATTCCATATTTCCAAGGATTTGATTACGAATTTGTGACAACGGACGGAGTTTGCTCAAATACAAGTACCCTTCCTTGTTGGTACAATATCAATGGCGGAAGCAATGGCAGTTATTTCTCGAGAGGATCAGAATATACGCTTTCGGGAGCAGGTTCTTTGTTCTATCGCGGAAGTCTGTACTCGGGTAATAACCCTGTTTTCAGCGATTGGTTGATAAGTCCGGTGTTTAACCTTACGGGCAATGAACAATTATCATACAGTATATGCTTTTTGCCAAATCCGTCGATTGTTCAACCTGCACCGATTATTGATATTTTCATTTGCGATGTCAGCAGTGAAGATATTGCATCGATGTCCGACACATCGCGTTTCACCCTTGTGAGAAGTATCAATCATGCAGGTCTTGGCAACACTTACCAAGAGGCAGTTGCTGTTTTGTCGGAATATGTCGGTCCTGTGAGAATTGCAATGGCTGTAAGGAACGATACAGGTAGTTTTGCCATAGATAATTGGAGCGTAAGCACAATACCGCCTTGTCCTCCGATATATGATTTTTCGGCAGTGGCGTCTTCCGAATCGTCGGTTGCAATTAGCTACTATCCGATGAACATAACAGAAGCAGGAGTTACGATTGCCTATCAGGAGACAGGTGGTGGAACGCCTTTCAATCCTGCAACGGCAACTCTCCTAACCGTCGAACAGGGTGCATATTTGCCGATAATAATTTCGGGTCTTACTCCCGGAGGAACTTATACCTTTGCAATGAAACAATCTTGTGAGGGAGGATTTTACGGAAGCCCTGTTTCGGTCAGCCTTCCTCTCTCGACAGAATTGTTGCCTTACGTTCAAAACTTTGATGTTGCAGAAGAAGAACACGGATTTACCTTTGTGGGAACGGATGTCAATGTTTGGACAGTCGGTAATGCTGCAAACAATACAACAAATCAAGACGGCGAGTTGGTAGCAGGCGGAAGAGCATTGTATGTAAGCAATGACAACGGCATAAGTGCTACCTACACCGCTACCGCTTCTGCAACTTGTTATGCCATAAGCCCTGCAATATCCTTTGGAGAGGCAGATAATTTCCTCCTTTCGTTTGATTACAAAGTCGGAGGGGATAGTTATGACAACCTGAGTGTATATCTGCTGCCTTATGGTGAGGGAATTTCGGACGTATATAGGATAATGATGCCGACCTATTCCTATCAACCTTCTTGGAAAGACACAACCATGATATTGTCTTCTGACTATTCTGACGGAATATATCAGTTGGTGTTCTATTGGACCAACGATCAATACGGAGGATCTCAATTCGGGGCGATAATTGACAATATCAGCATAAATGCAATGCATTGCGATTTTATTCATTCTGTATCTGCAACATTGGTTGAGGAAGAAGACGGAGGCAATCCTCAAGAGATTATAATAGATATTACGGATAACAATAGCGATTTGGTGGGAGCGACATATATTTTGAAGTATCGTACTTCCCAAGATGAGGATTTCACGGTTTTGACAGACTTATTGCCGAGTGATTTCCCATACACCTTGACACCGGTTGAACATTCGACGAAATATACAATCGAAGCAGCTTCTGTTTGTCCCGACGGCTTGGAAACGCCTTTTGTACAAACAACCCTCATTGTTCCTTGCGGCATCAATTCTGTTCCTTGGACTGAGGACTTTTCTCGCAATCTTTATACAATTCAGCCCTCATGTTGGGCAAGAGTGTCGGGAACAGTTCCTGAAAGCGGCATTATTCAAACTCCACCGCAGCCAAGCACAGCAAATTTCACCTACGAAAACAGTACAATCGGCACTGACTATGTTACAGCACTCAGGGTTAATATGAGCGGAAACCGCAATGAGTGGTTAATATCGCCTTCGATAGATTTGGAAGACGGTTCTACAACCTATGGTTTGTCTTTCAATATGATGAGATTAGGACCTGTCATAAGCGATCCTAATGTCAAGTTTATTGTTCTCTTCTCTACTGACAATGGTTTGACGTGGGATATGGCTGATGCACATATTTATGGCAACGAAGATGAGAATGCAAATTTCCACTTGTCCGATGTGGGAGGCAGTTGGATAAGGCAAATCGTCAAATTGGTCGATCAGGAGAACAATCCTTTTGAAGGAAATATAAAATTTGCTTTTCATGTCGCAAGCAGTTCGATATATAATGCCAGCTATTTGTTAATTGACGACATTGCAATCGAACAATGGGCAGATTGTTTGCAACCTCAAAATCTTGCTTTGACAGGTTTAGGTCCTACAACCGCAGATATATCCTTTACAGAGCTTGGAAGTTCTACCCAATGGGAGTATGTTTTGACTCAGGGTGAGAATACAACTCCCGACAGCGGCACACCTGTTGCTTTCTCACAAGCCTCTGTTCCGTTACATCTTGAAGGTCTCAGCCCTCAAACAACATACACATTGGCAATAAGAAGCAACTGTTCGGGTAACTATTCCGATTGGTCGGAAGCAATAGTGTTTACCACATATTCGGCAGTGGCATCAATACCTTATAGTACCGATTTTGAAGACGAAACAGAGAATGCAACATGGAACTTTGGCGGTTTTGTCAATGTAAATGCTTGGGCAATAGGTTCTGCAACATTTGCAGGAGAAGAAGCAAGCGGTCACTCTGCATACATATCCAGCAACGGAGGACAAAGCTATGGTGCAACGTATGGTTATCAGCAGATTTACTCATATATCTGGAAAGACTTTGACTTCGGCACGGGAGAAGATGTTTTTGAACTTTCGTTCGATTGGAAAGGTATTGGAGCGTATTATTCTGCCACAACTATCATGGGAGGACTTGCAGTGCTTGTTCAAGACCCCGACGACCCTGTTCCTTCAACAATAAACTCACCTTTTCCGAGCCAAGTCGTTATAGTGTTGTACAACGGCACAGATTGGGCAAACGCAAGAGTGGCTCTGCCACAGCTTTCGGGCGTAAAGCGATTGATATTCTATTCATGGGGACTTTATTCTACTCCCGAAAGAGCGGCTACACCTCCTGCAATAGACAATATATTGATAGATGTGCCGGTTTGTCCTGCACCTTACTCGCTCATTGCGACAAATCAAACTCAAACAACGGCAGACCTGTTTTGGGAAGGAATTGCAGACAGCTACATAATACAATACAAATCTTCCTCCGACACAGAATTTACAACCGTAACTACAAGTGATAATCAATATACACTTACAGAACTCGAACCAACAACAAGATATGTACTCTCGATTCAGGGAGTTTGTGGCACAGACCTTTCAATCGTTTCAGATTCTCTTGTGTTCAAGACATCTTGTTACGATGAGCCAATCATAGAATATCCTTATGAAGAAGGATTTGAAGAAAATTTGGACTGCTGGAACGTGATAAATACTTTGCCAAATGCGTCTTGGGCGATTACATCGAACGGTAACTATTCGAGAGGTCCGCATAGCGGCAATGGTATGGCGGCTTTTACATATTATTACCAATCCTCGGCATCTTCCACCTTGATTTCTCCTGCGTTCTATTTCTATGGAGAAATGCAGTTGTCGTTTTGGATGTTCAAAGCACCAAACCAAAACACCAACAACAACCGTCTTGAAGTCTATGCCAACAATGTATCCTCAGAAATAGGAGCAACACTTCTGACAAGCATCGTTCAAGACGGCACTTACGTTTGGGAAGAAGTCCAAATCAACATTCCTGACACCATGACAGGACCTCACTACCTTATATTTAAGGCATCTACCGATGTAACTTCTTATATCTTTATTGATGATATGACCTTGTCGGTTATCGGCGGTTCAGTTCCGTGCGATGCACCGTCGGAATTGAGTGCCGTTGCGGTCGGTTCTTCCTCTGCAACCCTCTCTTGGAGTGGAGAAGTTCCGGAATATGAGGTTCGATTGAACAATGGCAACATTTCCACCCTTTCAGATACAACCATTTCGTACACCAACCTTGCCCCCGAGACCGATTACACCTTCAAAGTAAGAGCAGTGTGTGGCAACAATATGCATTCTGAATGGGTAACAGTCTTGTTTACCACCTTGGAGAGAGAAAACGAAATAGTACCTCCGAGTGTTGTAACACTTGCAGCAACGGAAATTACCAATGAAGGGGCAACCTTGCACGGCACAATCGTTGCAGGCAGCGAGGAAATCACCGACAGAGGCTTTAAGTATAGGGCAACCGGCTCAACAGCTTGGGAAAGCATACCGGCGGTAGGCAATGCCATGACGGCAACACTTCACTATCTGAACCCTTCAACAGCCTACGAATATACAGCCTTTGCCACAACACCGAGCGGAACAACCGAAGGAGCAACAATATCTTTCACAACAATGCAAATGGGACTGAACTCTGCAGAAAGCACAAGCCCTTCGATAACGATTTACCCTAATCCTGCAAGCCGGAGTGTAACAATTTCGGCAGGAGGAGTTGAAAGCGGGGCAAAGATAGTTGTAAGCGATATGCAGGGACGCATCATTTTGACAGACAACATGACAAGCGACACTTACGAACTATCGGTTGAGAACCTTGCAAGCGGCGTTTATTACATCAGAGTGATAGACGGAGCTTCAATACACACACAAAAATTGATTGTAGAGTAAGCAATTAACTAATAGAATTTCTTCATTAAGGGGCGAAACCCGAAAGTTTCGCCCCTTTTTTGTGCAATTTGCAAAAAGCATAGTAACAAATTGAGAAAATAAGTCGCCGTTTCACGAAAATAAAACGCCATTTTGGTCGAACAAAACGCCGATTTATTTCACCAAAACGGCGAGTTATTTTTGCCAAGAATTTGAAAAGAAAAT